>ERZ827498.2269-NODE-2269-length-18847-cov-6.531396_pt1 | contig 18847 bp, 10 predicted proteins | sample MGYA00519865_ERZ827498 | MGnify/ENA primary metagenome ERZ827498 (study PRJEB31778, sample SAMEA3449328) | human gut metagenome | biome: human gut; feature: human-associated habitat; material: faeces | place: United Kingdom | collected 2010/2012 ...
GCCATGACTACCTGGATAACCTTTTTAGGATATCTCAGCTAGTCAAGAGCCAAAACAAAAAAGCGGCCAGCCTGTTACAGCTGACCGCTTGTTTTTATGTATGGTCGGAGCGACTGGATTCGAACCAGCGACCCCCTGCTCCCAAAGCATGAGTTTTATACTATAACATACTTAATTTAATAATCTTTTTAAATCAAAAATGTGCCAAATGTGCCCAATTTGGCCTAATCCCCTCCCCAACTATGTGCCCACGGGCACATCCCGCCGCCTCCCCGCCTTTCTCTCTTTTCTCCCTTCTCCCCTCCCAGCCCATTGCCCCAGCCACCTGCCGCGTGGTAGCCTGCCGCCATCGTCAACGAGCCGCATAGCGGCATGGAAATGAGGGAGGGGAAAAATGAGAATTCTTGTATTTCAATCGCTGTTGAATTTTTGTTGTGCATATCTGTATGTTGGCTATTGGCTACACAGGAAAACAAGAAGTCCTCTTGATTCGTGCGCGATGAGACGGTCCTCTCCGATTAGATTCTTTTTCTTTCTTTTATTTTTATGGCCTATATATGTGCTTCACCCCTTTCCTTTTCATATACCTCAAGCAAGATATGCAGCTTTTTGGCGCATGTTTTCTTTTGTCATGCCAATAATTTTATCAACAATTTTAGCTGTTATTGCTTATATATTTTGCATCGTAAAAAATGTGGATAAAAATATAATCAACATAATAGTAGTATTTGTTTTAATTTTTAGCTGTAGAACATTTTTAGATTTATTCCGTGCAAAATAATATAGCTAGGAAATTGAACACTCCACCGGCTAAAGCCGGTGGAGTGTTCAATGTATATACAGTAATACTATGCATTGGATTATGGAGAAGTGCAAATAAATATACAGGGAGTTTTATATGGATAGTAATAACAAAATTTTTTTCCATCCTATGGATGCTATCAATAATAATATTTGTTGCTGATATATTTGGCCTGATAAATATGCAACGTCCTGGAGCTACAGAAGATCTGCCACAATGGCGCCTTGATAATTATAAAAAATCGATAGAATCTCTCATTACACCTTGACATTCCCCGCGTTTTGTGGCGTTGTCTCCGCATGGAGCCTCAGAAACTCCGTAGCGACGGTCGCCATTCCGCTTGTCAATGGCTTTTTTCGTGCCAGAAGTATGGTATTATTGCCATATTCAATATTGGCCGGGAGTAGGTAAGCAGTAATGCCCCTGCCGCACGCTACGCGGTTCTGAGCTCCCGGCCTTTTTTGCGTCCTGCCAACGCCAATCAGAAACCGTAGCGAGGTTCATCATGACACAGGCTTTGATTTTCAACGAAATCACCCTGTCCCCTGTCACCTATCAAAATAGCCTTTGGATTCGGGCTACCGAACTCGCCCGCGCTTTGGGATATTCCGATACTCGGAAGATTACCCACCTGTATGAGCGCAATGCTGACGAGTTCACACCGGAGATGACGCAAGTCATTGAAATAGCCGACGTGCCCGAAATGGGCACCTTGGAAAACCTCAGGCGCAAGGCCCGCATCTTCTCCCTTCGCGGCTGCCATCTCGTGGCCATGTTCGCCCGCACGCCGGTAGCCAAGGCTTTCCGCCGCTGGGTGCTGGACGTGCTGGACAAGCTCGACGCCGAACAGCACGCCGCCTCTTCCTCCCCCGACGACTTCACCAGCCCCCTGTCCCTCACGCCGTCCACCACCGAAGACCGCAAGCCCCTGCGGGCGCTGGTGGGCTCGTGGGCGCAGGTCTCCGGCCTGCCCTTCGCCGCCTGCTGGAACCAGCTCAAGGCCGCCTTCAACCTCGCCAACATCAAGGAGCTGCCGCAGGAGTGGATACCGGATGCGTTGGCGTGGGTGCAGGCCAAGATCGACGCGCTGCCCAAGGCCCTGCCGCTGCAGCCGGAGCGCCTGCCCCTGTACCGCAACGGCTGCTTCTACCCGCCGCACCGCGACCGGAGCCACGTCCCCGGCCCGCAGGAGGCCGCGCTGCTGGAGCTGTGGCAGGACTGGACACGGCGCGAAGCCGGCCTCCGGCAAGAGTTCATGGCCATGCTGCGGGAACTGGACTCCCGCCGCGGCGACCTGTTCAGCTACGCCGTGTCCGACCTGGGCCGCAATGCGGATACCATGTTCAGCCCGCAGTGCCTGCTGGACAGCCTGTTCCAGAGCCGCACGGAAGCCGAGCAACGCTTCCGCCAGGCCCTGGAGGACGCCAGCCTGCACTTGCGCCTGAGCCTTAACATGGCCGTGGCGCTGGGAAGGTAGGATCATCACACACCGCGAACATGAAGAAAGGCCGTCCTTTGGGCGGCCTCTTATAGAAATGCCCAAAAGATTGACAATCCCCTTCAAAAATGTAAATTAAAAATTTGTTAAAATGGGGTTATTTTACTCAATTTTATCTCTCCGGCAGGATATCAAAAAGCTGCTCTACTTTTGTAATGAGCTATATTAAGGATCTGGCAGAATGAAAGATAAAATTATAAATAAAAGTAGGGCAAGTAGTAGACAAAAAATATATGCCATCGATCTATTCTGTGGAGCGGGAGGGCTTACACATGGACTTATCAGATCTGGCATTAATGTATGTTTGGGGGTAGATATTGATCCTGAATGCCAGTTCCCTTATACATCAAATAATAATGCACAATTTTTATTAAAATCTGTGGAAAACATAAAAGCTCAAGATTTGTTATGCCATTATAAAAAAAAGGGAATTAGACTCTTGGCAGGCTGTGCACCATGTCAGACATTTTCTACATATAATTTAAAAGCAACGGATTCAGACGATCGCTGGTGGCTTTTGCGGCAGTTTTCCAGACTTATTAATGAGTTATCTCCAGAACTCGTAACTATGGAAAATGTCCCTCGTTTGATTGATCAAAATGTTTTCATTGAGTTCTTAACTAACCTCAAAAGTAAAGGATACTTTATTACATATCAGATAATCAACTGTGCTGAATATGGCATTCCGCAACAACGCCATAGACTAGTATTGTTGGCGTCAACACTTGGGCCGATTTCACTTTTAACTCCAGAACAGTTTGGTAAAGGGAAAAAAACTGTCAGAGAAGCTATTGGGAGCCTCCCTCCCCTCAAGGCCGGGATGAGTCATCCCCAAGATCCTTTACATCAAAGCTCCGCTCTTTCTGAGATCAATATGCGCCGTATAAAGGCATCCCGCCCTGGAGGCTCTTGGCGCGACTGGCCCAAGGATCTGGTAGCCCTATGCCATAGAAAATCTTCAGGACGGACATATGCCAGCGTCTACGGCCGTATGACTTGGGACGATCCCGCTCCAACGATGACAACTCAATTTTACGGTTTTGGCAATGGTCGCTTTGGCCACCCTGAGCAGGATAGAGCCCTTTCTCTTAGAGAAGGAGCCATTCTACAAAGCTTTCCGGCCGATTATAAATTTGTCCGTCCAGGGGAAAAAGTCTGCCAGAAATCTATAGGCAGACTCATTGGCAATGCAGTTCCCGTCATTCTTGGAGAGGTAATAGGTATCAGCCTGCAATCACATCTTGCGAAACTATCTAACAAGGCACAATAGCTAGCGTCCCTTCAGAATCCTCACACCGACGATGTTCCAAAAGCAGTATGTGAAACAAAAAATTGTTCACAATAGCAGGTAGCGTATGGAAGATAATATTGGATACAAGATGACTGTAGATTTAAATGTTCTTGATCATCTTGGAATCAATCTTTATAGCAATATTGCTGCTGTATTAACAGAAGCTGTCGCCAATGCTTGGGATGCCGACGCAGAAAATGTTAATATTACCATAGACTTAAACGAGAAATTCATAAGCATCAAAGATGACGGGATTGGGATGTCAATTGATGATATGAACAACAAATATCTTCGTGTTGGCTATCGCCGCCGGGCTGAAGATCAAGAAACTGGTAGCAGAACCGCCAAAGGGCGTCCAGTCATGGGCAGGAAAGGCCTCGGAAAATTATCCCTGTTTTCCATCGCTGATACAATCGAAGTCCATTCTGCAAAAAATGGAGTTCCCCATGGCTTGAGAATGACGACTCAAGGAATTCATGAATCTGTCAGAAAAGGAGAAAAATTTTATAGTCCAGAAAAATTGCCGCTCGAAGAAATTGAAATTCACAGCGGCACTATTATTCTCTTAAAAGATCTCAAACGCCAGCGTCTCGGACGTGGAGCTACGGCACTAAAAAAACGTCTTGCCCGCCGCTTTTCCGTTATCGGAGAAGCCCATAGATTCCGAATTGTTCTTAATGGAGAGCCTATTCGTACAGCAGATCGGGGTGACTTGCCAGTAGTCCAGTTTCTTTGGAAGCTAGGCCGTGAAGAGATAGATCTTTCGTCTGCGGATAAGCTCTTGGAACAGGATATTCTTCCTGACAGGCTCCCTGAGTGGAATGATAGCTGGTCTGTCACAGGTTGGATTGGTACAGCTAGCCTTCCTAAGCAGCTTGATAATGATGATACAGGCAATCTGAACAGTATAGTTGTCTTTGCGAGAGGACGACTTTTCCATGAAAATATACTTGATAAATTGAATGACGGCCGTCTCTATACGAAATATCTCACCGGGCAAATTGAGGCAGATTTTCTTGATGCAGATGACGAGCCCGACATCGCTACAAGTGACAGACAGAGAATTCAGGAAGACGATCCACGATATACTGAATTAATCAACTTTCTCAAAAAACAACTCACAAAAATTGAAAAACGTTGGACTGAATGGCGACGGATTCATGAAGTAAAGCACGTCAAAGAAACTTCACCCGCCATAGCAGAATGGCTAGATTCATTGCCCCCAGGATATAGAAAAAATGCAGATACTTTAATCGCGAAACTCAGTGCATTGCCTGTTGATCATGAAGAAGATCGAAAGCTCATTTACCGTCACGGTATTCTTGCTTTTGAGCGTATGAAATTGCGGGGCTCTGCTGAAGATTTGGCAAGAGAGCTTTACAATCCAGACAAACTTTTGACTATTCTTGCGGATCGAGACTCTCTTGAAGCTTCTCTTTACAGAGACATCGTAAAATCTCGTCTTGATGCCATAAAAGATTTTCAAAGTATTGTTGATGATAACGCCAAGGAAAAAGTTCTCCAAAAATATTTATTTAATCATTTATGGTTACTTGATCCGGCATGGGAAAGAGCAACGTCAAGTCCTGTAATGGAAACAAGGCTCCTCGACGAGGGGGTACTCATAGAGGATATGACCAAAAAAGAGGAGCTTGGCCGTGTTGATATTGCCTATCGGACGATGGCTGGAAAACATATTATCGTTGAATTAAAACGAGTCAAACGCAAAATGAAGCTCCTTGATCTGGTGGCGCAAGGTACGACATATGTGGACAAACTCACTAAGATTTTAAATACCCAAGGTTCTTCGACTCCGAACATTGAAGTTATTTTCGTTCTTGGTGAGCCCGTTGACGAAGAAAAGAATAATCCAGATCGACTAAAAGCGTCTCTGACTTCAATTTCTCCAGGCAGTAGAATTGTCCATTATGATGCTCTCATCCAAGGTGCACAAGAGGCCTATTCAGAGTTTCTAAAACAAAGTAAAGAACTTGACAGACTGGAAAAGATCGTCGAGAGGATATAAATCTGAAAATTCCCCCAAAGCCCCCGCTCCATCACGGAACGGGGGCTGTTTTGCGTGCCTAGTTGGCCCGCGGCATGATGACGGATAGCGGCGTACCTTCGCCTTCCTGCCATTGCTCATAGCCGCGGCGTGCCCGGCGCGTCACCGGACCGACAGGGATCTTCGAGATGTAGCTGCCCAGATCAAGGGCGGACATCACCAACTTTTCCCCGTCAACGTCTCCGCCACGGGCAACCTTACCGCCCTGCCCCGCGATCTTCCCCGCCAGCTGCAGAGGCGTATCCAGCGCTGTGGAAAGACCGGCCCGGCGCCCGCCGCCTGCGCCCAACAGAGATACAACCATGTCCGCACCGGCGTTGCCCACCACGGGAAATGCCATGGCGGCCTGTCCCATCGTCAAGGAAAGAGCCAGCTTGGCCAGTTCTTTGTTATCGTCATCTTCACCGGTGAACAGCCCCTGTGCCAATCCAGCCATGACCAGCATGCTCATGGCCGGCAGCAGCATGTCATATATCTCCATGCGGGCAAATTCCCACTTGGTCACCCTTCCCCGCTTAACGCCACGCCACATATAACGCGTGCGCTGGGCAAACTTCGTCGTGGCCCCGGAAAAGGCGTTGAACAGCCGGACGATGCCCTTGTCACGGGCAAAGGCCGACTTGCTCAGGGCGTCGTTGTCCGGGTTGGACTGGGCGATGATTTTGTCCGCATAGGCTACGGCCTGGCTGTGGTACTCGGAATCCCTGTCCATCTTCCAGCCCGCCGTGCCCCGCAGCTCTTTCATCTTTTTATGGTAGGCCCCTGCCCAGATGGCCGTGGTGACAGCACAGTCCGCTGCGGCGATGGGCAGCATGCCCAGGTTCGCCACATCCTCCCAGGTATAGACCTTGCCGTTACGAATCAGGGTCATGCCCCGCCCCGGCTCAAACTTCATGGCCTTGCGGGCCAGGTCATCGTCGATATTGCGGAAGCGGCGCTCCATGTAGGGGCTGGCCGCGAACACGTCCCGCACCAGGCCCATGCCCCGTGTACCGAGCTGGGCCAGTCCGCGCGAAACATTGACCAGTCCCACGTCGCCGACGGCAGGGAAGACAGCCGTCAGCTGCATGAGAGCGGTCTTTATGTTCATGGAGAGCGCATAGTAGACCAGGTGCTTGCGGGCCAACTCAGCCGCCTCCAGCATCATGCTGTCCGGTACTGATTCATCCACGACCATCCCCTTGAGGTTGGGCCGGAAGCGGTCGTAGTCCTGGACACCGAACACACGCTGGTATTCGGCGGCGAACGTCGGGTTATTGATGACCTTGTCCGCCATGCGCACGTCGTACCCCAGCTCGATGAAGCGGGCGGAATCCACCAGATGTTTCTGTAACGCTTGGGCCCCCAGCCGCAGGGAACGACCCGTATGCGTGACGCGCCCCATGGTGAACCCCCTGCGGGCCGCCGGGATGCCGAAGATTCCTTCCGAACGGTCGAGCACGTCTTCCTTGCCTTCCTGCGCCCGCATCTTCATATCCAGGCGCGGATCGTACTTGATGGGATAATAGCCGCCGGGCAGCCGCACGGTCTCGTCCCCAACGCGCACGGCGAAGGCCCCGGGCTCGATACCCTGTGGGGCGAAACCATAGAGCTTCTTGTGCGCGGCCTGCGTATCAGGCCATTGGTTACCAAATACGTCCCAAACGCCCTGGATGGCCTGCCAGTCCGCGGCGGAAAGGATACCGTCCCGGCGCGCCCTGCCGGCCGTCATCTGCGCCATGGCCGCCGCGTCCAGCTCAAAGAGCGTGGCCGCCGCATCATCGCCCAGCAACAGCGACACCATGTCATAGGTGAGCCCGCCCTTCCCGTTCCCGTCAATGTAGCTGGAACGCAGACGCTCCCGGTTCCCGGCATTGCCCATGTTCAGAGCCATGCCGATGACCATTTCCGCCGTCCACCCAGAATCGCCCGCCTGCCTGATGGCCTCTGGCACAGGCACCACGTCCCCCTTTTCGTCCCGGACGTTCAGGGTCTTGCTGCCGTATTTCTTTTCCCAGGCCTTGGCGCTTTGCAGCAGACGTACCAGATGCGGCATGACGGCCTTGTGCGTGCCGTTCAGGCGGGCATGGTAACGGTCCGTGGCCGCTCGCAGCCGCATGTAGACCTCACGCTCCATGACGCCTTCCGTGCTGTTGTCCCGGCCGGGGACGGACTGGAAGCCGTCCGCTTCACGGCACTGCCATTCGATGGCGTCGATACAAGAAAAACCTTTGTCCAGCTTGTCGGCAACGGAATCCCGGCGATAAGCGTAGTTGGTCTTCATGCCGCTCATGGATGCCGCCGCCTCATCGGCGATGGCCTGCACACGGGCACGCAGGCTCTCCTTGCCGGTGCGGCTCTGCTCACGCCCGGAATGCACCAGGAAATCCAGCAGATTGCCCACCTGCTCCACCTCCAGCGGACGCAGCGCCTTCCAGTCCGGCGCCATGCCGCGCCGGGCAGCCGCTGGATCAGGATTTGCCAGATCCAGCAGCCAGTCCGGGAACAGGGGCATGAGGTCGATGGCTTCCGTATCGTCCACGCTCTGCTGCACAAGATCGCGCAGCTTCATATCGCCGGACTGGGCATCCCAGGCCTGTGCGGGAGCAGACAGGCCAAGGCCCGAAACCAGCTTGCGGATGGCTTCCGTCTGGGCTGCGGGATACGTCCCCGGCTTGACGCGGGCCGCTTTGCGCGCCTTTTTCTGTACCCTGTCCGTCAGGTCGCGGGCCTTGCGCACTTCCTGCATCATGGCGAAAGCAAAGCGCGCCCGTTGCATGGCTTGCACGGCTTCAACAGGTTTGCCACGCACAACGGCGCGGGAACGCTCGCCCAGGGCTCGACGCAGGGCAGCCACGAAGCGCTGGGGATTGAGCTGTGCCACGGACATGTCTGCCACTTCCCGCCGGGCCATGTCCCGATAGTAACGGTCGGGCAGGCTCTCCTGTTCCATGCGCCGCGCCGCGGCTTGCTCGTTCTGCGCCTGCCGGTCTTTGCCCAGCCTGCGCATGGCCTTTTCCACTGCCTCAAGGTACTGACCGTAGGCATCGCCGGCCAGCAGACCGTCCTCGGGCGATACGGCACGGTCCTGCTCCGCAAGAGCCAGTTCCGCCTGACGTGCCGCCAGCTTGTTCACACTGGCGTCTTCGACCACGAGATTGTCATAGATCAGGTGGGCAAGGGCATCGGCATCGCCGTCCGTCAAGGGATACTGCATGGCCAGAGAATCGACCGTATCTCCCCTGCCCCCGGCATTCACCAGCTTGGGCATCTTTCTGGCGATATCTTTCACCATGTCTTCGCCCAGGTATTCCACGAGGGAATCCCGGTCGATGCCGCCTGTGCCGGCTTCGCCGTCCGTCAGGGCCTTGTCCCTGTGCGACACTTCCCGGATGAACGTCCAGAAAGGCGATGCCTGCAAACTTTCCTTCGCCTGCGAGAACGCCGCACGATACCGTTTGCCGCGCTCCCGGGCCACGGCCCTGTCCATCCTGGCCGTCACTTCGGCTTCGGCCCTGTCGCGCAGGTCTTCAAGCTCCCGGCGCTCCGCGGCAGTCAAACCGGCATCCGCAAGGAACTCCTGTTCCAGCTCAAGGGCGGCCCGCAGCGAAGGATCGTTGCGAATCTGGTCATCCGTCGCCAGCAGACGGTCGAACACACGGCGCACGTCGTCGTCGAGGTCAGCGCCGACATACTGGCGCCAGCTGGCATACAGATTTTTCAGCCAGCGCATCATGCGGGAGAACACGCCGTCCAGCTCCTTCACAGGGGCCCTGCCTTCCCCAAGATACTGTTCAAAGCCGCGCGCCGCGTATTCCTGTACCTCGCGCCACTGTTCTGCGGTCAGGTCGCCGTCTTCGGCCATACCGGCAAAGCGTCGCAAGGTCGCCATATCCTGCCGGGCCTGCGCCAGACCATCCAGATGACGCACATAGCCGGACAGCATCCGCTCCACGGGCAGCAGCTCGCGTCGGCGCTCCGTGTTCTGCTTGCGTGCGACGGCGATGTCCTCACGCATGGAGGCACTGTCAGCTCCCCTTCCGGCAGCCGCGGCAGCGTCACGCAGACCGGCCTCGCTGTCTTCCAGGGACGCCAGCTCTTCACGGACATCCCGCAGCATGGCCCGGGCCCCTTCGGCCTCCACCTCACCGGACAGGATGGCGGCAAAGGGCGTCGCATCGAGCCCGGACTGCTCAAGATCGGCCCGAAGACGATCACGGGCGATGCTGCCGTCATCCGCCGCCACGCGCCGCAGATCATCCACGAAGATATGGGCCGTCTCGTGCGGGATGGACGACATGTCCGCGCCCTTGAAGATGCGGATGGCCGCTGTCCGGGAATCGAGCTGGACCTGGGCGCGATCTTTTCCGGCGGTATCAGGCTGGAACAATATCTGCCCCGTCCCGTCATTGACGCCCAGACGTTCCCGGAGTATATTCATCACATCACCCCGATTGGTCCGGTGTACAACGTTTCCTTCTTGGAGAGCGGGTCCCGGCTTTAGCCAGTCGGAGGGAATGCCCCGATTGGTCCGGTGTCCAGACGACCCTTCACTCGAAGGACCTTCATTTGAAGGATGGCCCGGTACGAGCCAGTCGGGGCTTATTATTTTCGTCAGCTCGTGATCGTAGAAACGGTTGCCGTTGTCGTCTTCCCGCAGCACGAAGCCAACCACATAATCCTGACCGTCCAGCCTGATCTTGTTCGCGAAGATATGCGACATGAGACCAGGCTTTTTTTCTATGGAATCAAGATGGATGCCGCCTTCGATGATCTGCGGGATAAAGGGCACGGATCGGGCCAGCAGCTCATCATACCCATGATGAAGACTGGCCTTGATACCAGATGGCGTTACCTGCACCCCCCAGCCGGTATCCGCGTTGGCGACCGTCGTCCCCTGGGGAAAGGCGGTACGCGCCCAGTCGTGGACGGCCTTGCGCATATTCCGGCTGTCCGCATCAATAGCCTTTCCCGGCCCGAACCAATGCGTGCTGTCGGCCTCGATCAGAGGCATGGCCGCAAAGCGCTGCTTGAGGTCTCGCGCCTCCGCAGACGGCTGATACAGCGCCGCATTGCCCTGCCGCAAATTGACAAGGTCGGCGTCTGTATATATCCTGTTATCGGAAGTATTGGTTGCGGCTACGTCTTTCAAAGACCCCAAAGGGGAAGCAGCCCCGGCGGCCCGCAGCCAGGGCTCCATTTTTTGCCCGTTCACATAACGGGCATTTTTTTTGAGCTGCCACATGAACCAATGGTTGGAAGGTACGCCGCCGCTTTCCTTGCTGTAGGCACTTTTTACGATGTTGACATGCGCCTGCTTTCTTCCCTTCGCCACATCCAGAGCCACCGGCACCACCACCGTCGCTCCGTTGGCGTCGGTGAGTTCCAGCATGAAGACCAGGTCGCCCTTGGCCCTGCCCGCCGGGCTGTCGGAATCGAACACGGCGATGGGGTCAGCCATGGCCGCCGGGATCTGCTTCCACATCTCCGGCGTCATGTTGGGATGCGTCCCGTCAAAAACGTGCGGTGCGGCATGGATGCCGCCTTGGGCAGCGGCCTTGCCGGTCACGGTATCCCTGCCCATCAGTTGCATGACCAGCGGCGTTTGCCCCAGCATCTTTACCGGATCGGACGGAAGTTTCCCCTCCGCCACGATGTTGTCCACGGCCACACCGAAATCATGGACGTCACGTTCCAGGCTGGCGCGGGCAGCATCCCCCATGGGCGTCTGTTCGTACAGTGCGGCCTGCCTCAAGGCATCACCATCCGCGTCTTCACCCGCCAGCCCCACGCTTCTCCGCCGCATCAATCCGGCGGCATCCACGCCGTAGGCCGCCTCGAAAGCACGGGCCTGCGCGGTGTTCAGCTTGCCGTAGGTTTCTGCGGCCTCCTTGCCCACCAGTGGACCATCTCCCGTACCAGACGCTGCTCTTCCTGCCGTACGGCATCCGACCTGCGACGACGCTGTCGTGCGTCCTCGACCACGGCCTGCACCCGGGCGGCATCGTCCGCACGTTCCGCTTCCTGCGCATTGGGAGCATCAGCCGTCTGCCGCAGCAGCGGTGCCACGGCCGCCATGCTTTCATCATCCAGACGGGCATGCAGGGAGGAGAGTTTGACCTCAAGATCCACCCCGGCTTCCGCCGCCTGTCTGGCAGCTTCCTGGCTGATGCCCAGCGGCGTGAGCACGTCCTGCCCCTGCCCGGCCAGGTCAAGGGCCGCCTGCGCCGGGATGTACACGGACTGGGACAACACCCCGGCAGCATTGTCCAGTACGTCTTCCATGTAGTCCGGAGCGATCTGCTTTGTCTGGCTGGCTTCCACGGCGCTGTGCAACTCGATATTTTGGCGGACAAAATCCCGGGCACGCTGCCGTTCCAGGTTACGGACGGCCAAAGACCGGACACCACCGCCAAGGCCGCCCCACATGGCGCCGATCAGGCCTTCGTACAGCCCCTCACGATTGGCCTGTGCCAGGGTATCGGCATCAAACAGCGTCCGCCCGAACCAGGCTATCTGATCAGCCGGATCCGTCCCCTGCTTTTCGGCAAGTCCCCAGAGGTTCGTTACCAGTTCCGGGTACTTTTGCAGGTATTCCGTCACGAACTCGGAGCCCATCGCCCCCAGGGTGCGCCCGATGGTGTCCCTGAAAGAAGCGGAGTTGAAGATGCCCATGAAACGGTCGAGCGAGAGCTTTTCCAGCGGGGCCTGCATAACGGCGTTGGCCAGGCCTGAAACCAGTGCCCGCTGCGGCGTCACGCCCTGTTCCCGCAACTCCGCGTAGCTCCCGCCGCCAAGCTGCACGCCCATCAGCGAAAGCGCCACGGCAGGGTTGGCCGCTGCCGCCATGATGTTGCCAAGCTGCTGCGGTGCGGAACGGATGAAATCATAGCCGAGCTGTCCGATCCTGGTATCGGCCCGTACTTCTTCAGGACGCGCCCATTTGACCCACTCCTGGGCGGAAGCAAGCATACGCGAAGGCGCGCTCCCCACCCCGAACAGGTTGTCGGACAAAGCCTGCGCCCCGCCCAGCAGCGAGCGGTTGAAGTCAGCGGCGCCGTGGACCAGAGAGCGGCCCATATCCCGCACATCGTCGGCGGCCTCAAAGGTGGCCCAGTGCATGGCCCTATTGCCGAAGTTCGCCACAGATTCACCAAAGGCTTTGGCCGTAGAGAACACACCGGACAGCCCGTCCGTATCGTCACGGGCAAGGGCGGCATTCTCTTTGCGCTGCTGCGCCCAAAGGACAAACGCCTCATCCTCTAAGATCCGCTTGTATGTTTGCTCCTGGCGCGCCTTTTCAGGGGAGGCCGCCACCACGGCCGGAGGCAGCAAGAGGGATTCGCTCAAGGTCACGTTTTCCCCAACCTGCTGCGAGGAGAGCCCGTCAGCAGCCACCAGCGCGGCCCGGACACGATTCCGTCCCAGGGCAATTTCATTCCAAACATCAGGCATCAAAAATCCTCCTGCCTTTCAGGGCCATACGGGAACGGAATCCCCATCAGTCTGTATTTTTTGTAATTGCGGAGATCTGTTTCCGTGGGATTCGGAAGTCCAAGGGCAAGCAATTTGCTGGTAAGTTCCCGTCTTTCTTCGCTGGAAGAAATCGCAGGCAGCCAGCGTGCCGCTGTGTCGTCGCGCCACGACTCGAAAAGCGAGCTTCCAAAGAAATCGCCCTGCACTTTACCTTGCATCTCAAAATTCGAAATGATGCTTTCCACTTCCTTTTCGGTCGGCACTTTCCCGTCCTGGAGGTGAGAGATGACGGCATCATAATACCCCTCAGGCATTTCCGCTTTCCCTGTCATGCGTTTGTATATTCTCGACACATCGCTGATCGATGCCGTTTTGAGCTTCCCCCCCTGCTCAAGATACTTTCCAGCTTCCTTGATCTGCGCGTCCGTCATGCGGGCATTAAAGCCTGCACGCTCGATCTGCTCCTTGTCCGTGATTTCCTTGCGGTCGATACTTTGACGGATTTCATCGAGGGCCGCACGGTTGGTCGCATTTTCTCGCACCTCGCCGTAGGCTTTTTGCATGGCATATTCCTGGTGTTCTTCAGAGATGCCGGATGCCGCAAGCCTGGACCGTGCTTCAAGAGGGGTCAAATTCTCCGCCTTTACCGTAGCAGCGAACTGGCTGACAGCTGCGGCCGTCTTCGCATCATCCCGCCTTTTTTCAAAAGCCAGCTCGCTATTGACCAGACCGGCCATCTGCGCCCGCTCTTTCATGTCCGCAATGCCGTCAAGGCGGCTGTACAGTTCCGCCGTCCGCTCTTCAGGCGCAAGCCCTTTTGTCTCGGCGATCCACTGCCCGACCCTGTTGGTGACGGCCTCGGCCCTGGCACGTTCCGCCTCGGCCCGCGCCCGGCTCTCCAGTGCCCTGGCATGGGAAGCGATGGATGCCTCGACCCGGTTCACCTCCCCGCCCAGCAGGTCTCGATATTTGTCCAGCGCCCCGCGGGCACCGCTGATGTCATCGTGGGCAAGATAGCCTTCGATGATGCTGCCCGCCGTCTGGCTGTCCAGGCGGGAGAACAGCGCCCGGTTGTCCATGCCTGGCCGCATCCCTTCGATGCGCTGGCGCAGGGCGTCCCGGTTGAACTCGATCAGTTCCTGGTTGTCGTAGTTCTGCGCCACGAGCTTCCGGAACTCCTCCATATCGCCCTGCAGTACGGATTCTTCCCAGGCGCTTTTCTGCTGCCGGCCGTAGGCCTGTCCCTGTTCGGTGAAGTGCAGGGCCGCCCCGGACGCCTGTTTCATGAACATTTCCGCAAAGCGGCCGGAAAACTTGTCATCCTGCAGGCGACGCTGTACGGCCGCACGGGCGAACTGCTCGAAATGCTGCCCGGCCCCGATGGCATCCTGCCCTTTATTTTCAGCCATGTAGCGGTCGCGCTCCGCATTGAGCTCCTGCTGCATCCCCAGCAAAGACTGACTGACGCGCGTGGTCTCGTCCTTGACGTATTCCTGAATGGCGATACCGGTGAGCTGCTTCCCCGCCGCCAGCACGTCCGCCAAAAGGCTGTCCTGCGCCGTACCGCGCACGTCCCGGATGGCTCCGCGCGGCGCGCCGGGGTCGATGGGGCCCGCCTGGATGCGCCGGGGACCGGAGTCGTAGGTCTGTACCCTGATGGCCATGTCTCCCCCTATTTCCACACCGTGCCGCGAGCCTTCTTCGAGAACTCCAGCGCGTCCTTGACCGGATCATTGAACAGGTCACCAAAGAAACCACTTTCGCCCCCAAAGCCCCCCGCCGTGGCGTAGGCGCCGATGCCGCTGGCCAGGCCGGAAAGTCCGGCCGTCAGCAGGGTGCTGCCCAGCCCCTTCACCGAATTGCCGTACCAGCTGGCGGCCGCGTCGTAGTTGGCGGCGTTGGTCAGGCTGGCTTTGACGTTCTCGTCCGTCTCCCACTGGTTGACGGCCTTCTGGTAGCGGTTCAGGCCCACGTCCCCGGCATAGCGGGACGCATTGCCGGAAAGCACGTCCATGGCGCTGCCGCTGCTCATGTCCACGCCCAGGGCACCAAAACTGGCCACGTTCCCGGCCTGCAGGTCGGCATATTGCCGTGTCAGGGCGTTACGCTCGCGGTCAAGGTTCTCGGCCTCGATACGGCCTTTCTCCGCCGTGACCTTGGCCTGGTTGCGTGCGGCCTGGGCCTGGGCCTCGGCCATCTTCTTGTTGTACTGGGCCTGCCGGTTCTGCTGGCTGGTACTGGCGATGCTGCTCAGCGCCGACAGGCCGCCCATGGTCAGGGCCAGGGTCATGGCTCCCATCAGAACGTCCCTCCTCCGGTATAGGGAGAAATCTCCAGTGTGGTGACCAGCGCCAGGATGGTCAGGGGCGTGGCGCTCTGCACCTGGAACACCAGGGGAGAGGCCGCCGACCAGCCGGCGCAGGTATCGAGGTCAAGATCCGTTCCTTCGCTGAAGAACGGTGTGGCGGCGAACAGGCCGCCGGTGATGTCGCGGTCGATGATGGGGGCCAGGCTGTCGCCCACCCCGGCGAGGAAGGACATGCTGCGGTAGACCCGCGCCCGCACGGCAAGGATCTTGCGGTCATGCATCAGGCTCCATCCCTGCTGCGTCTGGATCTCGGGCAGGTTGGGCACCACGCGCGAGACGTACGGCAGCCCCGCATGGACGGACGTGGCGGCCTGCCCCAACGTCAGGCTGCCGCCGGCCGAGACCTCCAGCCCGTCGATGGTGCCGCCGTCGGCAAAGACCTGCACGGCCTGTCCGGCCAGATGGGCAAGACCGTCAAAGCGCGCGGCCGCCTCGCCCTGATAGTCCAGGGCGCTGTCCAGATAATAGGCCTCGGCCAGATCGTCGCTGTCGAAAAAGGGCTCCAGCCGCTCCACGAAGACCTGCCCGCCCCGCCGCACAAGGAACCACACCTGGTCGTCGGGCGTGCCGGGGATGCCGGCCACGTCCACAAAGCTCCCCGCCGTGGTATGGCGGTGCCAGCCCACTATCTCCTGTTCCTTCATGTAGGTGAGCCCGGCCAGCGTGCCGTCGGAAAGGACGCTCCAGAGCACGGCATAGGGCTCCTGCTGCCAGCTCCAGGCCACCACGTCCACGTCCCTGAGCATGTGCCGGGCCAGGATGTTCAGATCCTGCCCCAGGTATTTGTCGGCGCTGTAGTTGTAGGCGAACTCCCGTATGGCCCCGGCGCCGCGCTGCACATAGAGCACGCTCCCTCCCACGGAGAGGGCCGCCACGGCATCGCTGCCGCCGTTGGTGGTCTGGAGCTGGAAGGACGCCGTGGCCGGGGTCAGGGCCACGCCCTCGGAAGGCTCCAGCGTCCATTCGCTGCCTTCCGTGCCAAAGGCCAGGGCGCTGCGGTCAGGTTGCAGCCAGACGATGCGGCTGGACTGGGTGGCGGCCAGCGTGACCTCGATTGCGTCGTCGTCCTTGGGCGGCGTGGACTTGGCCATGCTCTCGAACTCGCCGGAGCGAGAGAGCCAGATGGTGATGGGGCGGCTGTTGCTGGCGGCAAAGCCCAGGCGCTGCTGGTGGAAAAAGACCTGCGAGGGATAGTTGCCCTCGCCCTCGAAGGGGTCCTCGTACTCCGGGGGCGTGTCTTCGGTGTCCGCGCCGATGTTCTTGTCGTCGATGTGGGTCTCGTCCGCGCCGCCCTTGCCGATGTAGCCGAAGACCCCCATCTTTTTCTTGTACACCCGGTAGCCCGTGGCGCCCTCCACGGCCTCCCAGCTGATGCGAATGTGGAAATCCACGCTGTTGAGGGCCTGGGCAGAGATGCTGGCCGGCTCGGAGGGCGAGGATTCCTGCCCCTTGTCGTCGATGGCCGTGACGCAATAGGTGTAGTCCGTCTTCTTGTCCCCTTCCGGAGTGCCCACCGTGGAGAGCGTGGGCTTCTTGGGCGTGGCGATTGTGGGCATGAAGGTCAGCTCGGACCAGCGCCAGTCATCGTCGGCATGGCGTGCGAGCTTGCGCGGCGTATAACCAGAATGCGCGAAATAGATGACGTCTGCCGACTGGGCATAACGCACCGCCCGCAGGTCGGCGGCGGCGAAGGGGGACTCGAAGATCTTGGGGGAGCCCTCCTCGTCCGCCACCACGCGCCCGTCCGGCAGCCAGACCCGCATGGTCCTGTCGCCGAACTCCAGCATGCGGCCCTGCGTGGCGCTGAAGACGAAGGGCACCAGCCTGCCGTCGTCGCCCAGGGCCGTGCCCAGATAGCGCGTGCCGGGCCTGCGTGTGACACCCCCCTGCGGCATGGGTACGAAATTGCTCATCTCCCGCGCTCCGGTGCTGTAGCGGGGCTGGTCCACGCGTCCGCGCAGCAGGGGCGAGATCTCGCCGCCGTTGAGGACGTTCTGGGTATGGAAGACCGGCATCAGCCCACCCTCCGTTCCCCAAGGAACAAGGACGGCCACGGTACTGCGGGCGGGGCCGCCTGGGCGTCGTCCTCCACCTTGGCCCTGTCCAGTGCCTGCTCGAACATCTGCAGGTAGCCTTCCGCCTGCGCACCGCCCTGGGAGATGTAGGGTGCCATCTCGAAGGCCACACGCCAGGCCAGCATGTCGGCGAACAGCTCGGGGAAAGTCGTCACGAGGCCGCTCACATAGGTCAGCAGCACCCCGTCCGCATCGGTCTCCAGCCTGTCCCCCACGATCTCGAAACAGACATCAGGGCCCGGTCGTGCCGTGAATGGGTCAGGACGTGCCGCCCCCACCACGCGCACACTGTCGGACGGCAGGGCGAAGGCGAACGGCCACGGCCCCTGCGCGGCCTCTGCCGACAGGGCAAGACGCTGGCGACGCAGGGCGAACGACCACGGGTACAGCGACAGGCACAGGGTACGGCATTTGTCATAGACGGCCCCCGCCACCTGCATGGCGGGCGTATCCTGAAAGCCGGCATTGCCCATCCGGGCGCCCACCCGGACAAGGGCCGTGTTGAGGACGGACGTTTTGTTCTGCATGTTACGCATACTCCTTCAGCGCAGTTCCGGCGGAAGCTGTCTGCCGGTGCGTTCGCTTTCATAGGACTGCCGGCAGTGCTCCGCCTCGCCCAGCAGGGCAGCCAGACCATCCAGCCAGCGGCAGGGCCAGTGCCGCACCCCGGACACATGCCAGCGCCAGCAGCGGGACGACAGGGTTTCGTCGGGCCAGCCGCCCATGAGGGCATTCACAAGCTGGTCACAGGCCACCAGCAGGTTGTGCAGATAGGTACGCATCAGATAGCCTCCACATCTTCCGCGGTCTGCGCGGAAGCCACGGCGGCCTTACGCTGCCCGCCCTCGGCCATTTTCGTTGCCTTGTGGTTCAGCGCGGCCGCATAGATGGGCAGGAAGGTCTCGGCGGTCAGTTGCAGGATGACCAGCTCTCCCTTGCTGTCAGCCGTGTGGTTACGGTAGGCATTCCAGGGCGTGGTAGTGGGGATACCGCCATCGCTGGCCGTCGCGAGCTGCATGGACACAGCCGCGTCGGCAAAGTTCTGCTGGTCGAACTCGTCGTAAGAGAAGTGCAGCAGCTCCGGTGTGCCGGTATCCGGCGGGGTGGCCTCGCACTCGAACCCGGCCATGATGGCGGAAGAGGTCTGGGCGTCGATGGTGGCGAGTTTGCGGGCCTTCACGTTCTCCAGGGAGTTGTAGGCTTCCTCGGCGGCTGCTGCTTCGGCTTCCAGCCGTCTTTTCTCTTCTTCCCACAGGGCTACGAAGGGGGCCACGCGCCCGGCGTAATCGTCGG
>ERZ827498.2280-NODE-2280-length-18744-cov-6.870245_pt1 | contig 18744 bp, 14 predicted proteins | sample MGYA00519865_ERZ827498 | MGnify/ENA primary metagenome ERZ827498 (study PRJEB31778, sample SAMEA3449328) | human gut metagenome | biome: human gut; feature: human-associated habitat; material: faeces | place: United Kingdom | collected 2010/2012 ...
AAACTGCTCCGTCGCCACCACATCGCTCACAGCACGATAGCCGCAAACGTGCACGCCACGGTAGCGAGGACTTGCTGCCACGGCCTCCAACAAGGCCCTGCTCCCCTCCGGGTCCCACAAGTCGTCAATCATGTCCCGATAGCACTCAGCACGCAGCAGTTCGCGTACGTCTAGGCCCTGCCAGTTCGTCAGCCCCGCCATATCACCCGGCAAGCGCAAATAGGACAACCACGCAAAGACCAGGCTATCCACCGCGCAGAACGGCCGCTCCTCAAAGGGATCAAACGCCGTCTGGACATAGGTCAAAAAATTAGGCGAATCCGACATGGCCCTCCCATCAACTATGGTGCATTGGAGTCAGGTTACTTTGCACCAAAAAGGCGCCCGGGCCGTGTGGACCCGGACGCCTTCATTGTAGCTTTTCGCTCTAGCGAGCTTGATTTAGCAGGAGAAGTCGACGCTGTCGATGATGTCCTTGAGGGCCTTGGCGGAGACGGTGAGCTCATGCTGCTCGTCATCGTTCAGCGGCACGGGGACGCGGCAGACAACGCCGTCGCGGCCAACGACAGTCGGCATGGAGATGGCAAGATCAGACAGGCCATACTCGCCCACCATGAGCGAGGAGACAGGCAGAACGGTCTGCTCATCGCGCATGACGGCGGTGCAGATGCGCTTGACGGCCATGGCGACGCCATAGTAGGTGGCGTGCTTCTTCTCGATGATGGTGTAGGCGGAGTTCTTGACGTCCTCGGCGATGCGCTTCTCGGCAGCCTCATGCTCCAGGTGGCCGTGAAGCTCACAGAAGGTGTTCAGCGGAACGCCGGCAACCTGAGCGCTGGACCAAGCGACAAACTCGGAGTCGCCGTGCTCGCCCATGACATAGGCCTGGACATCGCGCGGGTCAACCTCGACGTGGGCACCAAGCATCTGCTGCAGGCGGCCAGTGTCGAGCACGGTGCCGGAACCGATGACGTGGCCCTCGGGCAGGCCGGACATCTTGATGGCGGCGTAGGTCAGAACATCGACCGGGTTGGAGACGATGAGCAGAATGCCGTCGAAGCCGGACTTCTTAATCTCGGGGATAATGGACTTAAAGATGTTGACGTTCTTGTTGACCAGGTCCAGGCGAGTCTCACCGGGCTTCTGGGCAGCGCCAGCGGTGACAACAATCATGGCGGCGTCGGCGACATCGGAATAATCGCCGGCGTAGATCTTCATCGGCTCGGCAAACGTCATGCCGTGCGCGATATCCAGGGCCTCACCCTCGGCGCGGTTCTTGTCCACGTCGATGAGGACCATCTCGGAGAACAGACCGCTCTGCATCAGCGCGAACGCCGAAGACGAACCGACGAAACCGCAGCCGACAATAGCGACCTTCTTCTCGTTAACCATTAGAAACTCCCATCTCACTCCACAAACAAGCCGCCCGGGAACGACCCGAGCGGCTTGCCGTAATCCCAATACATCCAATCGGGACTTTGATTATGCTCCTATTCGCAGCCAAAAATCGACCGTTTACCGAAATTGTTTGCAGGATTCGTAAAATAACTGCACGAAATCGGTTTCGATATATTGACGAGGCGAAATAGCTTTCTAATACAGGCCCGCCTCGCGAATGGCCTCGACAGCCAAAGCGATCTGGTCGGGCGGCAAGACCAGCGCCATGCGCACGTGCCCCTCGCCCGAAGGACCAAAGCTCGCGCCCGGCGTCACCACAACGCCGGCCTTCTCCATAAGCTCCTCGCAAAACGCCATGGAATCGGTGCGGCCACCGGGAAGCTTGGCCCACACAAACATAGAGCCATGCGCGTTGGGGCGCTCCCAGCCCAAGCCCTCAAGACCGTCGCACAGGGCATCGCGGCGCTCCTGGTACTTCAGACGCTGCGCCTCGACCTCATCGCGCGGACCGTTCAGGCAGGCGATGGCGGCCTTCTGGATCGGGAAGAACATGCCAAAGTCGATCTGACCGCGCAGCTTGGCAAAGGCCGAGACCACATCCTCGCGACCGACCAAAAAGCCGATGCGGGCACCGGTGACGTTAAACGACTTGGAGAGCGAAAAGAACTCCACGCCCACCTCGAGTGCGCCGGGATACTGCAAGAAGCTGCCGCCCGGCTCGCCGTCGAACACGATGTCGGAGTATGCGTTGTCATGGACGATGAGCAGGTCGTGCTCGCGGGCGAAAGCGATGATCTCCTCGTAGACCTCGGGCGTGCCCACCGAGCCCACCGGGTTGGCGGGCAGCGACACGATCATATACTTGGCACGATCGGCCACCTCGGGATCGATACCCGCCACATAGGGCAGGTAATTATGCTCGGCAACCAGCGGATAGTATTCGAGCTTGGCATCGGCGATCTTGGCACCCGCCTCAAAGACCGGGTAGCACGGATCGGGAACCAAAATAGTGTCGCCCGGATCGAGCAGGGCCAGGCCCAAATGGCCCACGCCCTCCTGCGTGCCGTTGCACGACTGCACCATGGACGGCGTAATGCCCGAAACGCCAAAGCGACGCTCATAGTAATCGCACACGGCCTGCTTGAGTTCGGGCAGGTCACGCAGGGCATACTTCCACATCTCGGGATCTTGGGCTGCCTGCGTGAGCGCCTCGACCACATGGTCGTACGGCTTAAAGTCGGGCGTGCCCACGCTCATGTTGTAAATGGTCTTGCCCTGAGCCTTCAGCGCGAGAAGCTTGTTGTTGAGCGAGGCGAAGACCTCCGCGCCAAAGCGGTCGAGACGCTGCGATGCCTGCATGGTGCCACCTTTCGATATGAAAAACGCGGCGCTCCGACAAGAGCGCCGCGCGATACGGGCCATCAGATTGCAAAAGTGTAACGCTTGCAACCCCCGTATTGGTTCAATTTAGCCAACCTTAGTCAACTGGATTGAGCGCGTCGATCTGCGCAAGCCACAGACGCGAGCTGGCGTCACTCGGCATACGCCAATCGCCGCGCGGACTGAGCGTCACCGAGCCCACCTTGGGACCATCGGGCAGGCAGCTGCGCTTAAACTGCTGGGCAAAGAAGCGACGGTAGAACGTACGTAGCCACGTGTGGACGGTCTTGGCGTCGTAGACGCCCTCGAAGCTCTTGAGCGCCATGCGGTAGATCTTGCCCGGCTCAAAGCCAAAACGCAGCAGGTAGTAGAGGAAGTAGTCGTGCAGCTCGTACGGGCCCACCAAATCCTCGGTCTTCTGCGCAATCTCGCCGTCGCCCGTGGGCGGCAGAAGCTCGGGAGATACCGGCGTATCGAGGATGTCGAGCAAGACCTCGGCAATACTCCCGCCAAAGACATCAGCCGCATAGCGCACCAGATGGCGCACAAGCGTCTTGGGCACGCTCGCGTTGACGGCGTACATGCTCATGTGGTCGCCGTTATAGGTAGCCCAGCCGAGCGCCAGCTCCGACAGGTCGCCCGTGCCGATGACAAAGCCGCCAGCCTGGTTGGCCAAATCCATCAGAATCTGCGTACGCTCGCGGGCCTGGCTGTTCTCGTAGGTCACGTCCTGCACGGTCTGATCGTGCTCAATGTCCTTAAAGTGCTGTTCCACGGCCGCGTGGATCGAAACCTCGCGGAAGCTCACACCCAGGTCGCGGGCAAGCGACTCGGCATTGGACTTGGTGCGATGCGTCGTGCCAAAGCCAGGCATGGACACGGCTGTGATACCGGTGCGCGGCAGCCCCAGCGCATCGAAGGCACGCACGGTCACAAGCAGTGCCAGCGTGGAGTCCAAGCCGCCCGAAAGGCCGATGACCGCAGCCTTGGTACCTGTGTGGGCAAGGCGGGTCTTGAGGCCCGCAGTCTGCAGATCGAGGATCGTTTCGCAGCGCTCGGCCAAGTCGCCATGGTCGGCCGGCACAAAGGGAGCACGGGGAAAGACACGGTCGATGTCGAACGCATCGCGCAGGACGGGCTCTTTGGCCAGCACGCCCTCAAATGAAAACTCAACAGTCGTGGCCTCAGGCGCATCGTCCGCGCGCGTCCACGTCGTCGAGCGACGGCGCTCGGCAACCAGACGGTCGAGGTCAACATCGGCAACCGCCATATCGCAAGTGAGGAGCTTCGTGGCGGCGAGCTTAGATCCGTTTTCGTAGACGAGGTTCTCGCCCGCAAAGACCATGTCGGTCGTGGACTCGCCCTCGCTCGCATCTGCATAGGCATAGGCACAGTACAGGCGCGCGCTCTGGTTGGATATGAGGCTGCGTCGGTAATCTGCCTTGCCGATAATCTCGTCCGAGGCCGACGGGTTGAGGATCACCGTCGCACCGGCAAGCGCCAACTCGGTCGAAGGGGGCGCCGGCACCCACAGGTCCTCGCAGACCTCAACGCCCAGCACCATATCCTCGGCACCCTCGTCACAGCAGCGGTAGACAAGCTCCGAACCCAGCGGAACCGGACCCTGACCGGCAAACTCGACCCACACAGGATCTGCGGGCGCCGGAGCAAACCAGCGGCGCTCGTAGAACTCGCCATAGTTGGGCAGATACTTCTTGGCCGTGAGGCCCAAAAGCTCGCCCGCGCAGCACACGGCGGCGCAGTTGTAGATATTCTCGGCAACTGCAACGGGAAGACCGATAGTAAAGACAATCGGCAGCTCACGAGTCTCATCGAGGATATGCACCAAAGCAGCCTCGCAGGCATGCAGTAATGTGCGGTTATGGAACAGATCGGCCGCGGTATAGCCGCACAAGTTGAGCTCGGGCAGTACCAGCGCGCGAACGCCGCGCTCAACAGCCGCGCGAACAGCCGCTAACGCAACCTCGGCATTGCCCTCGACATCGGCCACGCGAATCTGCGGCGACGCCGCCGCCACACGCAAAAAGCCATCGTTCTTATTAGCCGAAACGCAGCATTGCCTTGTTGATCTGGACACTGGAGGCCCCTTCTACCCTGAGATTCAGTCTAACGGACGTTCACATATCTCTAACTAGCCAAAGCAACCTCCCAGTTTACTGAGAGGCCAACCTGTGCTAAAAGCATGTATTTCAAAAATATCTTTAATTAAAAAAGGAGAAATCGATAATCGACTTCTCCTTTAAGCGAGGCGAGTAAATTCCGAAACTAATGGCAGAATTTATCCATGTAGTCCTCAAAGTCGAACACTTCCACCACGACGCCCTCTTCCTGAAACTCTTTCAGTTGCTCCAAGAGATCTTTGTTAATAACGTCCATGCAGAAACCTCCTCTATCTAATCAATTGTAGTATATCTGCTTTCATGCAATTATCAACCAACTTGTTTAATTGCTCCTCGTTTGCCGATAGTCCCTCTTTTTTCAAAATGTCGCGCACCTCGTTCTTAGTAATCGGCTTTTCAAACAACGAAAGCAAAGCGAACGAAAAATCATTAACCGCACACATTCTATGGGTGGCACAACTCAGCAGTACTCTTAACCCCTCTTTTGAGCGTCCGACTTCTTTCACAAACGAACTTTTAACCAATTGAAAACCATTATCGTGCATTACATAATCGGCATCGATATTTGTATTCAGCAATCCATAATGCAACAGTTCTTCTATCGCCCTTGTCAGCTCGAGGTCGCCCTGATCAAGGATAAGAGAAATGCTACAATCGGCCTCCAATAAACGGGCCAACTTAAGGTATACCAACTGGGAAACAGCATAGACATGATGGTATTCAGAATTATAGAAGTAGGCAAATGGCTCAACGAGCACGACAGAGGTCTTGGAATCCAGCCAGATTCGATCAGCTGGATTTAGACTAGTTAGCCGTCGCTTTACTTTGGTCAAATGTCCCTTATACCTGACAGCGTGAATAGAATCTAGGATCTAGGTCACCTCTGAAATATGAAGCCGCTGGGGCAAGTCAATTGTGTCGCTACCGTTTATGACTTCTTGCATATAAAAATCAATATGATGCTCATCAGATAAGGATTTTGCTTCATTTAAAGTTAAACCAGTGCCTGAAACATAATCCACTTCGAGGCGCAAATCCTCATATTGGGACTTCGGCATTACAGAGACACCATACTTATCGGGATGATTCCAAACATCCGACCCCATAACGAGACCAAAATTCGTAAATCCTCTCGTGGAATATGGAACACCACATACCTGTTTTGAATAATTCAAAACATTCTCTGTATAAGCTAAGGTGTTCAGAGCCTCTTCTTTAGTTTCGGTCGGAAAGCCAATCATAAAGAATAGATGAACAGGAATACCCGCATTGAGACAATCATGGATATTGCGATCAATCCAATCAACTCTCGTGTTCTTCTTCATTAGATCAAGAACTCTTTGGTTGTATGACTCGAGGCCAAACTGAATCTGCCTACATCCACTTTGGTATATCTTGTTGAAAACGTCTGTACTTAGGGTTGGAGAGAACCTCGTTTCTCCATGCCAGAAAAACGTTTTTCCCGATGCGTTTATTTCATCCGCGAGTTGCTCCATTCTTTTGCCTTCGAATGTTTCATCCACAAAAGAGAAAACTCTCGTGCCGTATTTTTCATTTAACCGACACATTATTTCAAATACTCTCGATATAGGCATCTTTCGGTAACAACCACCGGTAGCACCGGGAATGGTGCAGAAGGCGCAATGATTAAAACACTGCCTAGAGGAATAAACCGGCAATATTAACTCAGGCATGAAGTATTTAGAAAGGGCGAAGCCATCGAAATCGGGAACTGTATCGTTGATAAATGTTTGCTCAATCCGATGGTTTTTATATATCTTTCCACCTTTAGCATGGCAAAGGTTTGGAACACAGTCGAGATTGTCATCACCAGAGTCAAGAGCCTCAAGAAGACGTGCAAGCGGCTCTTCGCCGTCATACATCATTATCGAATCAATGTATTCAAAAAAGGGATGCCATTCTTTCATGCAGTCATCTGCTAAACGAGTAATGTAATTGCCGCCCAATGAGACGTGTTTAACAGATGGACATTCTTCTTTAATCAGTTTCGCTAACGTAACTGCAGAAATCAATTGGAAACAGCCGCTCACCGAAATACCAATAAACTCGATTTTTTCCCTCTGAATACGCTTAAGAAAGGCAGTTTCATAGAAGGAAATAAACGGATTATGCAAGGTATCCGCAAGCGATTTCATTATTTCTGGTGTCGAATAATAATCATAGGGCAGATCTATGGAGTTGAACGTGTATTTAACTCCATATGAGACGTGATTTATGATATAGAGTGCATTTCTAAAATGTTTTCAGCATATTGTCTTTCTTTTAGATTAAAGTATCTCTTCGATCTGAAAATATCTTTTGCCTCGTCAACATTAAGTGCTGACTTTTGTATCAACTCGATTGTTAATTGAACATTCGAACTAAACGAATCCTTTGATTCCCGATACCTTTTACAGCACTCTTCGACATGTCTAAAAGATAGGAGGTCATCGTAAAATTCCACGTTTAAGTCAACGATGTCAACTTTATATTGTTCAACCTCTTGAAGATATGACTTCAAAACAGGCAAGGCAAGATACGGCCCCACTGGACTCCATCCTGGGGGAAATACTAAAAGCGTTTTAGGCATATCAACGTCACATCTTTCGCAAATAATTCAATTGAAACACAACTACCATCATAATTGAAAATACACCAAGTCCTGTAACGAGAATTGAGAACATCGCGATGCTCGTGAACAGCGAAACAAGGAGTGTTGAAATAACAACAGCAACCGATTGCAAAGACTCCCTAATTGAAAACAGGCTTATCGATTCAGATTCGTCTCTCGCCAAATCCTGCAGCGATGTTATGAGAAGCACATCTTGAATGGCGTTTCCGGCACCGACGATAAAAAGGAAAATAAACGATATCCCAGACGCATAGCGATAGCCAAACGCCAGATACGCACCGAGCGCAAGATACGTCATAAAACAATATGATTTAACGCAATCGGAACCACTAATTAAACGACCATATATTGTATTTCCGAACAACAGTCCGATTGTAAGACTACTCTGAAGGAATCCGTATTGTATCGATGACGAGTCAAATTGCAATTGCGCAATAGCTGGCAAAAGAGAATTCAGAGAGCCGAATGCCACACCACTAGAAATATCGATTAATAGGAAACCAATTGCCAAGTGCTTCGCGCTAAGATCACTAAATGCAGTCCCGTTTTTTTCATTTTTGCTTATCCCCTCTTTATCATTAACCTCGATAACCGACGGAACATCTCGCAGCAACCAGAACGACGCGGCAAAAGAAAGCGCGTCTAATGCAAGAACAGCCTCCGCCCCAAATTGAGCGACAACAAAACCGCCAGCAACTGGCCCCAGAACCATCATCAAATTCTGCAGAAACCCAAACGAATTATTAATTACGTCGCGATTGATACTATTCGTATTGGCTCTTAACAACGAGTAAAAGCAGGGCATTTCAACCGTTCGGCAAAGCGATACCGCGCACGTAATAGCAAACATACTCCATTTACTATCAACAAAAATATAGCAAACGAATAATCCCGCGCGAATTAAGTCTGCCAATCTCATGGCCTGCAGTGTCCCGATACCCATCTTCTGAGGCAGCTGCGCGAGCGCAACTGAAAACAGAGAGGGGGCAAATCTGCAGCAGACCATCAAAGCAGTTGCAGAAACATCGTGAGTTACCTCGTAAATCAGCATTGGCAAAGCAATATTCGCACACCAATTGCCTATTTCGCTTATCCCTCTAGCAATATATAGGACCCGAACCGGACGGCTAGCTCTCAATACCGTGAACATCACGATTAACCTCGTATTTCAGGCCTCGCTCATCCCTTAATAGGAATCCATAATCAACCAAGTACCGCCTCAACACGGCATAATCAGGATAGAGCTGTGACAGCACACGATTAACCTGAAGCTCCGTATAACTTGTATTTAATTCAAAGAAAGAGACGGCCCATAGCAGCATGATTCTTTTATAGCTTTCCTTTTTTGGAATTGAAACCAGCTCGCCATTCTTGAGAAATCGTTTTTTAAAGTCTATTAGCTCATCCATTCACATCCTCCATTTCATACGCATCTAATACTAAAAATGCATACGCTTTAGGTCATCGCATTCGGCTTCTATATTCGAACTAAACTCGAACTAATCTAAATGATTTGCTCAAACACTCTTCGAAAGCTCGTTTTTCACTCTGAGTAAAATGCCCTTCCCAGTCAGTCCACGAACAGGAAGGCAACTCACAGCGAGCGGAGTCGAAGCCCTCTGCCGTCGGTCGTTCAAAATGCACGACAACCTTTTCGATATCCCCATCTGCAATCAGGTCAGAATGAACGACCTCGGTACCGTCTTCGAATGTCATATACGGGTACATCACGTAAACCACCTCGCAATCGTAAATCCAGTTTAGCATCAAGCTATTGCACCAAAGACAGCAAGCCCCCCTTGATGAGTTGATGGTATCTGCTAAATGTCACGTACGATTCACATCTGGTGGGTACCCTGATGGCTGAATGAAACGAAGCAGATTTACGCCGGGAGGACCCCGTATGACAACCAAGTACACCGACGCGCCGCGCACGCGCGTCATGACGCCGGCATCGCTCAACAACGGCGTGCACGAGAACCATTCCATCGGACAGACCATGGCCATCGCGCCCAAAAAGGGCCTGTTCGACGACATTTCCATCCCCCAAATCATCGCCGGCGCCGCAGCTGCCGCCACGAGCGTCGCACTTGCCTCCAAGATTGGTATCGCCGGTTCAGTAATTGGTGCCGCCGTGAGCTCGGTCATCACCGTTGTGTCCTCGCAGGTCTACCGCCACTTTATCTCTGCCAGCGCCGAAGCCCTCAAAGGTACGCACGCCGACGTCGACTACCCTGTCAGCGCCTATGAGCCCGTTGAGCTTAATGCCGAGGAGCACCTGGGCGGCGCCGCGACTGCACAGGAGATGCGCCAGGTTGCGGGGCGCGCGACCACGGCGCGCGTTGCCCCCAACAGTTTGCGCGCCAAGGCGGCGGCAGAGCGCAGCCAGACGCAAAAGAAGGTCATCGTCTTCTCGATCGCCATCGCCATCGTCGCGGTCATCGCCTGCGCTGGCGCCATCCTTATCACCACTGCCGGTGAGGGTCTGGGCGAGCGTCCCGAGCCAATCCTTTCGTCGCGCACGACCGAGCACGACGCGGATAGCTCCGTTCAATCGCAAAGCCAGCAGGACGACCCGCAGGGCACCTCCGCATCCACCGACTCGTCCTCGAACACCCCCGATCAATCGCAGGGCGTCGATTCCTCTGCGAACAACAGCGGCACGCAATCCGGCACGACCGACTCAAGCCAAACGACTGACAGCTCGCAGCCGAGCACGGGCGACCAGACGAGCGGCAATACATCGGGCACGGGATCTACCGACAACAGCAGCACTAACAGCTCGAGCGGAACCGCGTCCGGCACGGCATCTGACAGCTCGAGCCAAGGCACGGCATCGGGCAACTAAGCACGTTTGCCTCTCATAGATAACCGACCTGTATAACGGGCGCGAACCGGCAACGGTCGCGCCCGTTTGCCTTAGGTGCCGAGGTGGCACGCCCCGTGCGATGGTAAGATGCTTTGGTGTGTAAAGAGGAGATTTGCCATGAGCAAGACAATAGTTACGCCCGCACTATCGCTGGGCAACCACATCTATCTGTATCGCCTGCTGCGCGACGCGATTGGGTGCGGTAAGCAAACGTTTATGACGCAGGTCGAGGAGGCACTCGACGCTGGCGACATGACTGCTTATGACCTGGGCTTTGAGTCCACACGCGAGCTGCTCGAGGAGCTTGATGACTGTATTAAGCTGACCGTCTTTAAAGGCGGCCGCCTGTATGCCACCGTCATCGCCAACGAGGCCTGGGATACCGCCCTTGCCAAGGGCGAGGACAAGCCCAAGGCGGCCAAGGGCGCCAAGCAGTCCTACAAAAAGAAAAAGCGCGGCGAGAAGGACCTCAAGGCTGTGCGTCCCAAGCACGTCAAGCGTCCCGAGCCCGAGCCCGTGGCCGAAGTCGCTCCGGAGCCCGAGCCCGAGACAGAGATCGAAGTCGCTATTGAGGTAACAGCAGAAGCCGAAACCGAAATCGCCGCCACGACCGATCCCGAAGTCATATCCGAGCAGGAAGCCACTGTGGAGCTCAACGAAGCTCCCAAGTCGACAACCGAAGAAGCCGCTGACCAGCCCGAGACGCCTGCGTTCCAAAACAGCGATGTCTTTGGCGACGAGGCTGAGGACGACCAGCCCGAAGAGCCCGCAGAGCAGGACGCTACCGAGGCGGCATCGGAGCCCGAGGCACCGCAGCCTGCCATCTCGCTCACGGTCGTCTATGACCCCGAGAACGCCAATGCCGGCATCACCACCATGGCTTCCACGCCGGTCGAGGCAAAGTCGAGCGTCGAGAACGAGAACGCGACGCAGATTGAGGTTGAAACCGCAGCTGTAGACGCGCTCGTCACCGTGGAGCCCGCAGATTCCGAGATCAAGCCGGAAGCAACGCCGGAGCCCGCACCCTGCATCGAATCCGTGCCCGCCGCTGCTTGCGACCAAATTCCCGCACCGGCACCGGCTCCGGTCCCCGCTGCAGTACCGGCCCCCGCACCTGCAGCGCCTGCCATCCCCGAGGATTTCCCCGTCGATTTCGCAACCGAGGTCTTCTGCCCCGGCCCATTGCTACACCAGCTGTCGACCTATCTCCCCTACGGCGCCGACACGCTCGGCATCGTCGGCGAGTACTACTGGATTGCCCGCGAGCGCGGTACCATCGAGGCCGCGCGAAACCGCGCAAGCTTCCCCCTGCGCTACACGCAGGCCGGCGAGCGGCACGAAGTCACCGTGCGCATCCGCCGCAACACCACCGGCGGTCTCGGAGCCGCCTGGACCATCGATAAGGTCAACGCCCCGGCCGAGTGACAAAACGGCCCTGGATAGCCATTTGACCATCCAGGGCCGTTTGAAATCAGACCTTTTGGCTGTCATCAGCACATATAGACACCAGAGAAGCAAGCTCCTCCTCAAGTTGCGGAGCAAAATACCTAAAAGAAACTTGTGCTCCAATCGGTATCGACTCAATCATATTCGCAGCATTATCTGAAACACGGTACGATGCAGTTTCACCTGTCTTCAAATCCTCTATTGAGCAGACAGCGTCTTCAGCATCAATCGACCTAAGCACGCCTTTTCCTTGTAACATCACATCGGCATGCCCGCCAGCTATTTCTAATGAACCTGAGTCTGTCGCAGTCACTTCTCCGGAACCTCCGCGCGATATCTCTTCCTTTGTTGAACAGCCCACCAATGAAGCCATCAGCACCAAAGACAGAGCTAGACGAATCGCCCTACTTCGAAAAAGTCGTTCCATAAGTCCACGCATAATAGCTCTGATCATACTTCAGGAAGGATAAAGATGAATTCCAGCCGTCCGCTATGCCAATCATCTGCCTTGTCTCTCCAGTTTTCTTACCAGTAAGTGTGGCGTAAGCCTCCGCTGTTACAGAATGGGCTGATCCGTTGTACAAACTCGCATGTAAAACATTCGGTCTATTAGAGTTAATCTCATTTTGAATGCTCGCGATAGCCGGAGAGGAGACAGTGCGGGCGATAAGAGTACTTCCTCTGCTTGCGCAGTAATTTGTAAACCCCGTTGCACAGGTTGATATCGGCGTTCCACCCAAAACAACGCCGGGAACAGTCTGTTCTTCATCGGAAAGAGCATGGGTATTGGTGTAATTCCATATCTGCATATATTGCGAAGGGTCGCTATATAAATTGGCAATGCCATACAGTTCCGCAACGTTCGAAAAAGCTGTCACCATACAAGCATAGTGGGCGGTAAGCCTCTTAATCTCGCTTTCATCATATGACATAAACTGAGAAATGGAACGAAATCCAGATACTGTGTAATCCTGCATTTGAGTTGCGTAAATTACAACATCGTTCCAGCTTGAAGGTTTATTCGATAAAACGACAGGCCGTCCTTCTATGGAAACAGCCGGGATTGTTCTTCCGCAATTTGTTGTTATTGAACCGTCCAAAGATTGCACGCCGAATTCGAATGGATTGATCATTACGACTGGGTTATTGAAAGAATAAGACTCGACACCAAGATCTCCTCCCCGATCCATAGGGCTGACTAAGCCGTCTCCAAAACGATATCCCGTAAGTATTTCATCATCTGAAGCATCTAAAACCAAATAGCCCGCGGCTCTATTGGATGTCACAACCGGAACAATGTAGCCAAGCGGGGACCCATCAACATCTACAAAAGGAATAGGGTCAGAAGGCGTATACGAATAGCCGAGGAGTCCCTTTATATATTTATCGGCAAGCTCTTGCGCAATTTCAGAAGTAAATTGTATCTGCTCACCATCAATATTGCCCGTCGAAGCAAAAACCTCTTTCGGACGTGCGGCTAAGGCGACAATTGAAGACGCGACAAGTTGCAGAAAACGACGACGCGAAAGCATATGTTCTTCTTTCTAGAGAAGCGACTTATAAGGTACTCCTATTCTATAATCTTTTTTGTAACGTTACAGCACTGGTTATATTTCAATTCGATTTGCTTATGTCCTTGCAACCCAATGCGTCTTTACGTTTTAAACGGAATTAGAAAATCACTCATAGCAAAAACGGGCTTTAATCCCAAAGAGATGACTTTGATTATGAATCAAACCAGCAGCCAGGGCATAGCTGCAGTGCAATTGCTACAAGAAAGGCCGCCCTTGGTGGCGGCCTTTCTACTTGCTACTAGTCGCGCGTCAGCTTGCGGTGAATACGATGCGGCTGGGCTGCGTCCTCGCCCAGGCGCTCGATACGGTTAGCCTGATAGGCCTCGAAGTTGCCCTCGAACCAATACCAGTTGCCCGGATTCTCGTCGGTGCCCTCCCACGCCAGAATGTGCGTGGCGACGCGGTCCAGGAACATACGGTCGTGGCTAATGACCACCGAGCAGCCCGGGAACTCGAGCAGCGCCGCTTCGAGCGAGGACAGCGTCTCGACGTCGAGGTCGTTCGTGGGCTCGTCGAGGAGCAGCAGGTTGCCGCCCTGCTTGAGCGTGAGCGCCAGGTTCAGACGGTTGCGCTCGCCACCGGAGAGTACACCAGCGCGCTTCTGCTGGTCCTGGCCCTTAAAGCCAAAGCTCGCCACGTACGCGCGGCTGGGGACCTCGGTCTCGCCCACCATCATGTGGTCCAGGCCGTCCGAGACGACCTCCCACAGGTTCTTATCGGGGTCGATGCCGGAACGGTTCTGATCGACATAGGAGATCTTGACGGTCTCGCCCACCTCGAGCTCGCCCGAAGTCAGCGGCTCCAGGCCCACGATAGTCTTGAACAGCGTGGTCTTGCCCACACCGTTGGGGCCGATGACGCCCACGATGCCGTTGCGCGGCAGGGTGAACGATAGGTCGTCGATGAGCACACGGCCATCGAACTCCTTGTGCAGGTGATGGGCCTCGAGCACTTTGTTGCCCAGACGCGGTCCAACGGGAATGCGAATGTCGGTCCAGTCGAGCTTCTGGCTTGCGCGGGCCTCGGCCTCCATCTCCTCGTAGCGTGCCAGACGGGCCTTGTTCTTTGCCTGGCGAGCCTTGGGCGAGCTGCGTACCCACTCGAGCTCGGCCTCCATGCGCTTGGCGAGCTTGGCGTCGCGGTTGCCCTGCGCCTCGATACGGGCGGCCTTGGTCTCCAGATACGTGGAGTAGTTGCCCTTGTAGGGATAAAGGTGACCGCGGTCGACCTCGCAGATCCACTCGGCAACGTTATCCAGGAAGTAGCGATCGTGTGTGACGGCAAGCACCGCGCCCTGGTAGTTGTGCAGGAAGTGTTCGAGCCACAGGATCGACTCGGCGTCCAGGTGGTTCGTGGGCTCGTCGAGCAGCAGCAGGTCGGGAGCCTCGAGCAGCAGCTTGCACAGGGCCACGCGACGGCGCTCGCCGCCGGAAAGTACGTTGACCGGCATGTCGGAATCGGGCAGCTGCAAGGCGTCCATGGCCTGGCCGAGCTTGGAATCGATATCCCAGCCGTCGGCGGCGTCGATCTCGTCCTGGAGCTTTCCCATCTCGGCCATGAGGGCGTCCATGTCGCAATCCGGGTCGCACATCTCCTCGCCGATCTTGTTGAAGCGATCGACCTTGGCGATCATATCGCCAAACGCCATGCGCACGTTCTCGATGACGGTCTTGTCGTCATCGAGCGGCGGCTCCTGCTGCAGGATACCCACGGTGTAGCCGGGGGTAAGCCTGGCATCGCCGTTGGAGACCTCCTCGATGCCGGCCATGATCTTGAGCAGGGTCGACTTGCCCATACCGTTGGGGCCCACGACGCCGATCTTGGCACCGGGGTAGAAGCTCAGGGTCACGTCGTCAAGGATTACCTTGTCGCCATGGGCCTTGCGAGCCTGATACATCTGATAAATGAACTCCGCCACAGTCATTTCTCCTTATCTAGCTGCGGAAATCTTCTCCCCCTCTCCGTTTTGGAAAAAGCGGAGAGGCAGTTCGCGCGTTCTAATAAAAAGGGGCATGGTTGCCCACACCCCCTAATACTACCTGGGAAAAGTCCCCCGGAACATACTATGAACTGCGTACGCTAGTTTTCCGCAACCTTAACGAGCGGCTCGCTGCGATTTGCGCCACAACAGATACGAGTAGACGTAGACGGCTCCAACCGAACCAAACGCCAGAACCGCAATCACCGCGGCGACGACTTCACTCGAAAGCACGCTGCCTGCCACGCCCATCACAATCAGGCCAATACCTAGCACCATAAAGCAGGCGCCGCCAAAACGCTGCGTACGGCGCCAGTTCTCGGGATCGGCAAGCGCCCAGGGTGTCTTGATACCGAGCGTATAGTTCTGCTTCACACGCGGCAAGTAGTTGCCTACGCCGATGAACAGCAAACCGACAACACCGGAAATCAGCACGTTAACCGAACCGACCGACGGCACCACGCCCCAGACCGTAAGCTCTCCCAGCCAGCTTATGGCGCACATGAACAAGGTGAAGGCGATTACGAAGCCCTGGTAGAACTTGCCCGAGGTTCGATATGCCTCACCTTTGGGGTCGATGCGCGGCACCACGCAGAACATTGCGAGAAGCGCCAGAGGCAGCACGCCGAGCGCGGAGGCCATCCAGCTAGGACCCCAACCGTCGACGGCGCCGTTCGCGCCCCAGTGCGTGGGAATCTGCGCAGGCAAGCTCGGCATCACCATGAGGTGCGCTACGACATTGGCGACGCACAGAGCGACCAGCGCAATCCACACGCGCGACGATACCCCCGTGGGGTGAATGCCCTTGTTTTCGTTATTCATCCTTATCACCTTCCGTGTTTGTAAAGCCCATAAACCAGCCAATTAAATCCTGCATGACGGTGGTGTTTAAGCTGTATACGATGTTTTGGCCATGGCGCTCGTCGGTCACCAACCCGGCGTTTTTGAGCGTCGCCAAGTGGTGGCTCAGCGACGGCTTACTGATATCGAAATGCTCGGCAAGCTCCCCCGCCGTGCAATTGCCCTCGCGCAGCAACTCCAAAATGCGCCGTCGCGTTGGATCGGCAAGCGCCTTAAAACCCTCTCCCGGCATAAGACCTCCTCTCATCATCTCTCATGACGTGCACACTATACTCGATATTTAGATGTTTGTCTAACTGTCTAATACAGTAACATCTATAGAACATTCGTTCGTGTTTAGTTACAATGGAAGTTGAAGCAGATGGGCCAGCTCCCTCTACCCAAGAAGGAGATGGACTATGAGTATTGACGATGTCCTGACGTTGTTATTGCTTGTAATCGCGGCTGTGGAGCTCGGCATCCACATTGGAGGTCGAATGAAATAGCCGCCCCCGCGTAATGCGAAGACGGCCACTTCTCACGCCATAAACGTGTTTCGGAGTTGGCCAACCCGCTGCAACGGGTGCCATCTGCTTCAATCTTATGCGAATCCCGATCCCATTTCAACAAACCCCAAGGGCTCAAATGAAATCGCGATAATACCTATAATGACGATAGCTAAAACACGATTCGCTTCCCCATCGGAGGATGTCTATGACCGAAAACGCTACTGCTCTCGTCGAGACGCGCGATACCAAGCTCGAAATCATCATGGGCCGCGAGGCACTCGATAAGCTCGCCGATGCTACGGTGCTGGTGCTCGGCTGCGGAGGCGTGGGCTCCAACTGCTGCGAGGCACTCGCCCGCGGCGGCATCGGACATTTCGTCATTCTGGATAAGGACATCATCGCGCCCAGCAATATCAATCGCCAGGCCATCGCCTTTCACAGCACCGTCGGCAAGCGCAAGGTTGACGTGATGGAGGCCATGATCCACGATATCAATCCTGCCGCCACCGTTATCAAGCGCACCGAATACCTGCTGAGCGACAACATCGACGAGTTCTTTGCGAGCGTTTTTGAGCAGACGGGCGGCAAGCTCGACTACGTCGTCGACGCCATCGACACCATCTCAGCCAAGCTCACCATTGCCAAATATGTTCAGGACCACGATATTCGTTTGGTTAGCTCCATGGGCGGGGCAAACAAGCTCCATCCCGAGTGCCTGCGTTTTGCCGACATCTTTGAAACCGTGCGCGACCCTATGAGCCGCATCATGCGCAAAGAGTGCAAAAAGCGCGGCATCAAGAGCCTACACGTACTGTTTAGCTGCGAGGAATCGGTTAAAACCCAGCCCCGCGACCCTTCCAACATCCACGAGCGCACCGAGCTGGGAACCGCCAGCTTTATGCCGCCCATCATGGGTCAGATGATTGCCGGCGAGGTTATCCGCCAGATCAGTGGTCGCGGCACCGAGCGCGTGCGCGCCGATGGCCAGCGCCTGGACTAGCGGAGTACGCCGCGATGGAGCCCCGGTTATTTGATGCACACTGCCATCTTGATTTGATGACTTACCCGAATGCTGTTGCCGACGAAACTGCGGCTATAGGGCTGGGGGTCTTTGATTGCGGGGTCGACCCACGCGACTTCGCGGCAACAAAAAAGCGGGCCAGCCGCTACCCAAACATTATCGCGGGCGTCGGCCTCCACCCCTGGTGGCTCGCCGACGGCCGCTGCGGTCCTGCCGAAGTCAATCTGCTTTGCGAAGTTGCTGCCCAAGAGCGCTACATCGGCGAAGTCGGACTCGACTTTTCCGCGCGCTTCGCCGGAAGCGAACCGCTACAAATACAGGCACTTATCCGGCTCTGCAATGCGCTCGTGCAACATCCTCTTACCGGGCGCGTGATATCAATTCACGCCGTTCGTTCGGCAGGAACCGTGCTGGACGCCCTCGAATCGCACGGATTACTCATCCCAAACCCCGACTCCCCCGTTATCATCTTCCACTGGTTTAGCGGTACTTCGGACGAACTCGTCCGCGCGCGTAATGCGGGCTGCTATTTTTCCGTCAACGAGCGTATGCTCGCCACCAAGCGCGGTCGCGAATACGTACGACAGATTCCACTCGACCGTTTACTGCTCGAAACCGATGCGCCGGCCGAGCCAAACACAGAAACAAGCGCGCAGTCGCTCGTCAGATCGCTCACAAGAGCCTCAGAACGCATCGCCTCGCTCAAAAACTGCGACGCAAAGCACATTGAGACGGCAGTTTTAGCAAATGCGCGCTCTGTTTTAAGCCTTCGCTAACCCCTGATGAGCAAAAAATGCCAAATATGAGTACTGCTACCGGAATGGATACATTACTTTTAACTTCCCAGCCGCCAGAATAATCCTCGATTGTCCGCTAATTAAAGCTTTTACAGTCATTCATCCGGTAGCGCACAGAGATGTGGTGTAAGAGGCGGGGCATGCCCCGCCTCCGCCCTT
>ERZ827498.2284-NODE-2284-length-18709-cov-31.419910_pt1 | contig 18709 bp, 19 predicted proteins | sample MGYA00519865_ERZ827498 | MGnify/ENA primary metagenome ERZ827498 (study PRJEB31778, sample SAMEA3449328) | human gut metagenome | biome: human gut; feature: human-associated habitat; material: faeces | place: United Kingdom | collected 2010/2012 ...
TTCACGATAAATGCAACCTTTTCGTACTGTTGCATTTACTTTGAGAATTTACGAACTTCGGTTTGCCGATTCAGCGCAGCTCTTCCACAAAGCTCAAAAGCTCCGGGAAGCCGCCGTGCGGGTAAGCGGAGATATCCTTGTTGTCCTTATTAAGCAGACAATCGGTAAGCAGAAATACCTTCATTCCGAGCGTTTCGGCTACCATATCCTCGTTCACATCATTTCCGACCATAAGGCATTCCTCGGCGTTCATATGAAGTCTTTCGAGAATTTCCTCATAATATTTCGGGTTCGGCTTGCAGTAGTGCGAATTTTCATAGGTGGTATAAAGCAGAAAATCGTTTTTATCAAGCCCCGCCCACTCAACACGGCTTTCCGTAGCTGCGGCAGGGAAAATCGGGTTGGTTGCAAGCACAAGCGCAAAGCCCTTTTCCTTGAGGGTCTTAACCGTTTCGGCGGCGGCAGGGTCAAAGCCGCAGTCCTCCCTTACCCCGGAAAATTCCTTACGGTAGTATTCGTCAAACATCGGCTTATCCGCAGCGGTTTTTTCTTCGCCGTAAATTTCGGAAAATTTGTTCCAAAACGCCTCTTCATTTGTAATTCCGCCGTTATTCTTCACCATTGCCGCGGTGCCTGCCCAAACGCTTTTTATAAGTTTTTCGGGTTCGTAGCCGCGCGGCGCCGCCTTCATAACGAGGCGCTTGAAATAGCCTTGGGTGAATTTCTCCATATCCATAGGGAGCAGAGTCCCGTCCAAATCGAATAATATATTTTTAATCATTTAATTGTATCCTTTGTTATAATTATCTTTTTTTGAGCAATACTGTTTTTGAGGTGATTTAAAATGCAATTAACACAAAAAGAAACTTCCCTTTTAAAGGATCTTAAAACACAGGAAAATCTTTGTGCCGAGAAATACGAAAAGTATTCGGCAGAGGCGCTTGATCCGCAGCTGAAGACCCTGTTTTCGGGCATTGCGGATACCGAACGGCACCACCTTAGCATGCTCGAACAAATAGAGGGCGGCTCAGCCCCCGCGACTGCAGGCGGAAGCCACACGCAGCCCGGATTTTCCGCCGCCTATTCCGTTGCCGATACCGATGCGAAAAAGCACGACAGCTATCTTTGCACCGATGTTCTCACAATGGAAAAGCATGCTTCGCACCTTTACGACACCTGTATTTTTGAATTCACGCAGGAAAGCCTGCGAAATGTTTTGAACAGCATTCAAAAGGAAGAGCAGGGTCACGGCAAAGCAATTTACGACTATATGTCGGCAAACAGTATGTATTCTTAATAATAAGGCTCCCCTCTTTTCGGCTTTGCCGAAGCAGAGGGGGTTGCTCCCCACGGTGTGGGGAAAATGTCGCGCAGCGACAAAAGGAGACAGCCGCCGTCAGCGGCTGTCGCGTTAGTGACTGAGGGGTATTCAGCCCTTGACAACCCCTCAGTCAGCCGTTCGGCTGCCAGCTCCCCTTACACAGGGGAGCCTTTTGATTTTATAATCTTCTTATTATCTCATTATTCTGCGAGATGAGGTGTCCCACGGCGTAGATCAGGAAAAGAATTATTATCGAGAGCACAATGCCCACAATAAATACCCCGACCGCCACAACGGCAAAAATCTTATCGAGCATAATAAGCACGGCGGCAACCGCAGCAAAAACCAAAAGTATCATGAGCGCCACTATAAAGGATATCGCCTTGATTATTTTATCGAGGTGCTTGAAAACTCCGTTTCCGTAATTTTCGGTCACTGCCTTTAGGCTGCTTTTTGTTCTGGGTACTGTTGAGGAGCTTATATCCTCAAAGCCACCATCACTGTAAATTTCGTCATTCATTTTGGGGTACTCCTTTCGGTTTATACCTTTTCTACGCCGATTGTTACCTTTTCGCCGTTAATATCCCAATCCTTGGTGTAGCCTGCGGCGTCAGCCGACTCAACCGAGTCCGCAAGCGTATCTCCGGCGATGTCCGCTTTCTTCAAAACGGCAATATCGGTCACCATTTCACTGCCGGACACGGTCACCTTAATATGGTCGGTAACATTAAAGCCCGCCTCTTTGCGCATGGTCTGAATTTTACTTATCAGCTCGCGCACAAAGCCCTCTTCAATAAGCTCCTTTGTAAGGGTGGTATCAATTGCGACGGTGATTCCGCGGTCGCTTACGGTGTAGAAACCGTCCTTTTGCTTAGCCTCTATCAGCAGGTCTTCGGTTTCAAGGGTCACTTCGCCCGACGGCAGCGATAAAACAAGCTTTCCGTTTTTATCAAGCTCTTTTTTAGCCGCCGTGCCGTCAAGCTCTGACAGCGCCGTTCTTATCTCGTTTAACTGCTTGCCGAACTTAGGACCTACGGTTTTAAGCTGCGGCTTGAACTGATAGGTTACAAAGTCATCTACCTTATCGGTAAAGCTTACGTTCTTTATATTAAGCTCATCACGGATAATATCGGTATAAAAGCTGTCAAGCTCTCCGTCAAGCTTAACATACATAGTAGCAAGGGGCTGGCGGTTTTTAAGCGATGAGCCGTTTCTGGCGGCTCTGCCCAAAACAACTATTTCGAGCACCTTATCCATTTTATCCTCAAGCTCTTTATCTATCGCCTTTTCGTCCACGGTCGGAAAAGCGCAGAGGTGTATGCTCTCGGGTGCCGATTTATCCACGCTGCGAACAAGGTTCTGATAAATGCTCTCGGTCATAAACGGAATCATGGGCGCCGCCGCCTTAGCGGTAGTAACAAGTGCGGTGTAAAGGGTCATATACGCCGCAATTTTGTCTTCGGGCAAGCCCTGAACCCAATATCTCTCTCTGCCGCGGCGGACATACCAGTTACTCATATCATCCACAAATTCCTGCAAGGCTCTTGCCGCCTCGGGTATGCGGTAGTTATTCAGGTTTTCGTCAACCGCCTTTACCATTGAGTTGAGCTTTGATAAAAGCCACTTATCCATAACGGTAAGCTTGCAGTTTTCAAGAGAATACTTTGTGGGATCAAATTCGTCTATATTGGCATAAAGCACATAGAAAGCGTAGGTGTTCCAAAGGGTGCCCATAAACTTGCGCTGACCCTCTGTTACCGCCTTATCGTGGAAACGGTTGGGCAGCCACGGGGCTGAATTGGTATAGAAATACCAGCGGATAGCGTCCGCTCCGAATTTTTCAAGCGCCTCAAACGGGTCAACCGCATTGCCCTTTGATTTGCTCATCTTCTGCCCGTTTTCATCCTGTACATGACCCAAAACTATAACGTTTTTATAGGGCGCCTTGTTGAAAATAAGGGTGGAAATTGCAAGCAGCGAATAGAACCAGCCGCGAGTCTGGTCAACCGCCTCGGAAATAAAGTCCGCCGGGAACTGCGATTCAAACAGCTCCTTGTTTTCAAAGGGATAATGGTGCTGCGCAAACGGCATTGAGCCCGAATCGAACCAGCAGTCAATAACCTCGGGCACTCTGTGCATCTGCTTTCCGCAGTGTGGGCACTTTATGGTTACCGCGTCTATATACGGGCGGTGCAGCTCAATATTATCGGGGCAGTTATCCGACATTTCCTTTAATTCCGCAATACTGCCTACAGAGTGCATATGCCCGCACTCGCACTGCCAAATATTGAGCGGCGTACCCCAATAGCGGTTGCGCGAAATGCCCCAGTCCTGAACATTTTTAAGCCAATCGCCGAAACGCCCTTTGCCTATGCTTTCGGGTATCCAGTTGATGGTATCGTTATTGCGGATAAGGTCTTCGCGCACGTCGGTCATTTTTATAAACCACGATTCGCGCGCATAGTAGATAAGCGGGGTATCGCAGCGCCAGCAATAGGGGTAATCGTGCTCAAACTTGGGCGCGTCGAAAAGCAAGCCTTTTTCGTCTAAATCCTTTAAAACAAGCGGGTCGGCTTTCTTTACGAATATGCCCGCATACGGGGTCTCCTCGGTAAGATTTCCCTTACCGTCAACAAACTGAACAAACGGCAGATCGTAGCGTCTGCCCACCTTTGCGTCGTCCTCACCGAACGCGGGCGCTATATGAACTATGCCGGTACCGTCGGTCATGGTAACATAGGTGTCGCAGGTGATATAATGACCCTTTTTATTCTGCTTTTCGCAAACGGGCTTTACGCAATCGAAAAGCGGCTCATATTCTTTATATTCAAGCTCGCTGCCTTTGTATTCTTCAATAATCTCATAAGCGGGCTTATCTTCGGTCGCAAGCTTGCCCAGCACCTTATCAAGCAGTGCCTTTGCCATATAGTAGGTATAGCCGTCTGCCGCTTTTACCTTGCAGTAGGTTTCTTCGGGGTTTACGCAAAGCGCCACATTTGAGGGCAGCGTCCACGGTGTGGTTGTCCACGCAAGGAAGTATGCGTCCTCCCCCACAACCTTAAAGCGGACTACCGCGCTGCGCTCTTTAACATTTTTGTATCCCTGCGCTACCTCGTGCGAGGAAAGCGGAGTGCCGCAGCGGGGGCAATAAGGCACGATTTTAAAGCCCTTATATAAAAGACCCTTTTCGTAGATCTTTTTAAGCGCCCACCATTCCGACTCAATAAAGTTATTGTCATAGGTAACATAAGGGTGCTCCATATCCGCCCAAAACCCGACGGTTTTTGAGAAATCCTCCCACATACCCTTGTATTTCCAAACGCTTTCCTTGCAGTGCTCGATAAAGGGTTCAAGACCGTACTGCTCTATCTGCTCCTTGCCGTCAAGCCCCAAAAGCTTTTCAACCTCAAGCTCCACAGGCAGACCGTGGGTATCCCACCCTGCCTTTCTCGGAACCATATAGCCCTTCATGGTGCGGTAGCGCGGAATCATATCCTTTATAACGCGGGTAAGCACATGGCCTATGTGCGGCTTGCCGTTTGCGGTAGGCGGGCCGTCATAGAATACATATGGCTTATCACCCTCGCGTTCGGCTATGCTTTTTTCAAATATATTTTCGTCTTCCCAAAATTTTTCAACCTTTTTTTCTTCCTCCACGAAGTTTAGGTTCGGGGATATGCTCTTGTACACTGTTTTTTTCTCCTTTCAAAATAAAAAGACTTCGACCCATAACAGGACGAAGTCCAAAAAACTTCAAACCACCCATTACGGCAGACAGAAAATCTGCGTTCCCCCTAACGGCGGAATACCGGAGCGGCTTACTTTGAAAAATTTCAGCCGTCAGCTCTGGAGTGATACCGGTCTTACGCGTTTCCCGGGCTTGCACCGCCCCCGAGTCGCTTGAAAACGCTTTTTTAAAAACCGCAGTCTCCTTCTTAGCTTTTAAAGTGTTTTTATTAACTTAATTTTCCTTTGCCGAAGGAATCTGCTGCTTTAATGCGGCGCGGGTCTTTCTTACCTCGCCTAAATTAGCGGTAAGACCTTCATCGGCGCGGCGCATAATATCATCCACAAAATCCTGCGCAGCCTTGCGCATTTCGCGGCTCTTCTGCTGCGAGGTGGCAATTATTTCAGCCGCCTTCTGCTGCGCCAGCTTTACAATTTCCTCCTGCGCGGTCATAGCCTTTGCGCGCTCCTCTGCATTACGGATAATGCCGTCCGCCTCGCGCTTTGCATTGGTAATAATATCGGCGCGGTCGGCAACAATGCCCTTTGCCTGCTTAATTTCTGCCGGAATATTAAGGCGGATATCGTCAACCACCGCGCGGAGCTTTTCAATATCTACCACGGTTTTTTTGCCGGGGATCTTGATTCCGCTGTCCAGCACCTCGTCAAACTGTTCAAGTAATTCGTCAAGTGTCATTTTTTATTCCTCCGTAGTATCCTTTTTAATAAAAATCCTGTTCATTATATCCGCCCTTATAACCTCGGGAACAAAGCTTGATATATCTCCGCCCATGCCGGCAATCTGCTTCACCATGCTTGAGCTTAAATACATATTCTGCGTAGCCGTTGTTAAAAACAGAGTTTCAACCTGCGGATTCAGCTTTTTATTGGTAAGCGCCATCTGAAATTCGTATTCAAAATCAGACATTGCGCGAAGACCCTTAATTATCGCATTGGCATTTTTGCTTGCGGCATAATCGGCAAGCAGGCCGTCATAATGCTCAACCTCAACATTTTGAAGGTCGGGAATACACTTTTTTATCATATTCACGCGCTCTTCGGGGGTAAAGGAGCAATGCTTTGCACCGTTGGATGCCACCACGACTATAAGCTTATCAAACATTTTGGCGGCACGGGTTATAATATCAAGATGGCCGTAGGTTACCGGGTCAAAGCTACCGGGACAAACCGCAATCCTCTCGTTCATGCGCCCGCCTCCTTTCGGTAAAGGGTTACAAGCACCTTGCCGTAGCGGTAGACTCTGGCAATTTTAAACCCGCCGATTTCTTCATCCAACTTTACCTCGGGCGGATGCTCGCAGACTATGACGCCGTAATCGCTCATAAGCGGCAAAACAGCTTTAACCGCCGGCATTAAAAGCCCTGCCGAATACGGCGGATCGAGAAAGACAATATCAAATGTATCGCGGCAGGCGGCGGCAAACGCCGCATAATCCGAGCGCACTGCCTTTGCTTTATCCGAAAAAGCGGTGCTTTCAATATTTTTCCGCACCAGATTTAAGGACTCTTCCGACGCATCAACAAATGTGCAGCCTTCCGCACCGCGGCTGAGCGCCTCAAGCCCTAACTGACCCGAGCCCGCAAAAAGGTCGAGCACGCGCCTGCCCTCAATATCAAACTGCAGCGCGCTGAAAATACCTTCCTTAACGCGTTCGGGGGTAGGGCGCACATCGCGTCCCTCCGGGGCGGCAAGCCTTCTTCCTCTTGCCGTTCCTGTTATAATTCGCATTAGTATCACCGATAAGTGTAATAGGTTAAAATATAACCTTTATTATTATCACACCAAAGCATACCTTTTGTCAATAGTTTTTTTCAAAAAGACGCATTTTCGTGACCGATTATATGCCGCGACGCATGCTTTACAGCCTTTCGACCTTACAATCCGTATAATAATATGTGAGTATCTCCTTAAAATCGCTGCCCTGCTTTGCCATATAATTCGCGCCGTACTGGCTCATACCCACACCGTGACCGTAGCCGAGCACCGTAAACACAAAACTTCCATCTGCATACTTAACGCTGAAATTAAGCGACCGCAGATTGAAAATACTGCGTATTTTGCCGCCTGTTATCTCATTGCCGCATACCGACACCGTTAAAACAGAGCCGGAGTCGGTGCGCTCGGGCTCGCCGAAGTATGCGGCGGGGTCGCCCGATAAGGTGCACTCGCTCCCCAATTTTCTTTTGAGCTCCTCTGCAGAGACGCTTACCTCGCTTGCGTAATCGGGTGAAAGCTTATCCCCCGGGCTTGAAACCGCCTTTAAATACGGAAGCTCGCCGCCCCATATATCGCGGCTGTCCTCTGTTTTTCCCGACGATATCGCATGATAGACCGCGGTTATCGGCTCGCCGTTATAAGTAACAGCAAGATTTTTAACATCACCGACGGCTTTCTCGAGCTTTTTTGAGTATTCATCATATTTATCTCCCCATCGCTTTTTCGCCTCGGACCTTGTTATGTAGCTTTGATCCACCGTATAATCGGTTGTAATATCGTAGCTTTTATCCTTATTATCGGCTCTGCGGCGGCATGCCAGCGTGTAGGCTGCTACCGCCTGCGCCTTGAGCGCCTCGTTCTCATAAAGCGCGGGCATTTCGGCGGCAAGCACCCCGAATATATATTCGTCCGCCGTCATGACGCTCACGGTATCGGTCTGCATATCACATACGCGGAATGTATCGTTCTTTTCGCGGTTGTCCGTTTTTGCATTAAAAAGCCTCACGGCAGCGGCAGCCGTGTTTTTTCCACCGACGGTCTTTACCCCGCAAAGCGGAAAAATAAACATAGCGGATAATATCAAAAACCCCGAGCACAGTATTTTTTTCATAGCGATCCTCATATTCCCATAATTTTATTGACATTTAGCCACGGCAGCGGTAAAATTATACCGTATCCTATTTTAAAATATGATAATATTAAGCAATAAATGTCTGTTTACGGAGTGTGACCGATGAAATACGAAAAAATTCTTCTGTTTTCCTCAATTGCGCTGCCCGCCGTTATGCTGATGCGCTTTTTGCAGCTTTTTTTCACGGTGGATGTAAAAACCGGCTTTTTCAAATCGGAATATGAGAACGCGGGGCGCTGCCTTTTGGTTCTGATTGCCCTCGGCTGCGCGGCTGTGGCGGTGCTCTGCTTAACCTCGCACAGAAATCCCGAGAATCCGCCGAAAAAAAACCTTGTGACGGCGGTTTTTTCCTTTATCACCGCAGCCGTTACCGCAATTGAAATATTTTCGGAATCCTTTGCCGGTACGGTAATGCGTTGGCAGTCCTCACTTTTAATGCTTATGGGGCTTGCCGCCGCCGCCTTTTTCGTTGCTTACGGCATAAGCCTGATTTCCGATTTCACGCTGCCGCCGATTTCCGCGGTAATACCGGTTTTTTATTTTATAATCAAGGTGATATGCGTTTTCACCTCGGTTTCCTCGCTCGCACTTATAACCGATAATATTCTCATGCTCGCGGCATACTGCACGCTGCTGTTCTTCTTCCTGTGCTTCGGAAAGCTTTATAACGGAATCGACCGCGAATACAATTTCAGAAAGCTGCAGGCATCGGGCTTTGCCTCGGTGCTGCTCTGCCTTACGCAGTCTGTACCGCACATTATATTCAACATCTCAAACGGAGGGGCTTACCGCCACACCTCTAACATATCCAACATTTCACTTTTGGCATACGGTCTTTTTACCGCGGCGTTTACCCTTGCCCATTTTTCGCTTAAAAATACTTCGGCAGGTGAACAAAAATGAGAATGCGCAAGAAAAAACACCTGGAGGAAAGGCTTGAGAATATTTCAGAGCTGCTTTTTATAAGCGACCTTGAGGACAGAAACTTCAATAATGCGGCAAGCAATCCCGAATATATCGATTTTGATAAGCTCTTCGGCAGAACCGCGCCGCACATTCTCGAAATAGGCTGCGGTAAGGGCGGCTTTGCAGTGGAATTTGCAAAAAGAAATCCCGAAGCCGATATTATCGCCGTTGAAAAGGACGCGAATGTTATAGTCGCGGCGTGCGAGGCGGCAAAAACAGCCGGAGTTAATAACCTCTATTTTATAAAGTGCGCGGCGGAATATCTGCCGAAATATATCGCGCCGCACAGCATAGAACGCATTTTTCTTAATTTCAGCTGCCCGTTTCCGAAAAACAAGTATGCCGCCCACCGCCTTACCCACCGTCGGTTTTTATCGATCTACAAATCGCTTATGAAGCCTCGCGCCGAAATTCACCAGAAGACCGACAATATGCATTTCTTTGAATTTTCGCTTGAGGAGCTTACCGCCGCGGTCTTTGCGCTTAAAAACATCTCGCTCGATCTGCACGCAAGCGGCTTTGAAGGAAATATAGAAACGGAATACGAGCATAAATTTGCCGCCCTCGGTCAGCCGATCTATCGGCTCGAGGCGTATTTACCCGAGGGAGCTTTATAAAAATGACCGACTTTCATATTGAAAAAATAACCGACCGCTGCGCCGAATTCGGTATAAAAATCGACAGAGAGATTACAGAGCGCCTTAATCTATACGGCAATCTGCTGCTTGAATGGAACGAGAAAATAAATCTCACCGCAATAACAGCGCCCGAGGACGTGCTTTACAAGCATTTTTACGACTGCATTCTGTTTTTCAAGGCTGTAACACCTGATAAAAATGCCGAAATAATCGATGTGGGCACAGGAGCGGGCTTCCCCGGAATGGTGCTTAAGATTATACGCCCCGATTTAAAAATAACCCTTCTTGACAGTCTTAACAAACGCCTTTTATTTTTAAACGAGGTGATATCACAGCTCGGTCTTCAGGACATTTTCACGGTGCATATGCGCGCAGAGGATGCGGGCAGGGCGCCCGCGCACCGCGAAAAATACGATATTGCCTGTGCGCGCGCAGTAGCCTCGCTTCCGGCACTTATGGAATACTGCCTGCCGCTTGTAAAAAAGGGAGGCAGCTTTATTGCTATGAAGGGCGCCTCCGCCGCGGAGGAAAAGGCTTTAAGCCTTAAAGCCGCCGGCATTTTAGGCGCTGCGGAACCCACTATTATATGCGAAACTCTCACCGGAAATGAGCAAAGAGCCTTTGTTATTTCAAAAAAGATATCGCAAACCCCGACAAAATACCCCCGCAAGCCCTCCGATATTTCAAAAAAGCCGCTTTAATGCGGCTTTTTTTGTTGTAAAGAGGCGTTTTTTCCCGACCTGTTTTTCTTTACAAACCGAAAAAATGTATTTACAATGGGAAGCAGAAAGGGCAAAGGAGGAATTTGATGTACACCCTATCCGATAAAAAGCTTATAATGCTGCGGCCGAAGGATATAAAGCCGTCATCCGCGGTGCCACGGCGCGAATTTGACGAATATGAGCTGAAGCTTTTGACCGACAGTATTCAGGCAAGCGGAATAATAGAGCCGCTGGCGGTAAGGCGGCTTCAGGGCGGCGGATATGCACTTATAACCGGCGAAAGGCGGCTGCGTGCCGCACTGCGCGCGGGACTCCGGCGCGTGCCGTGCATAGTGCATAAAACCGATGAGGAGACCGCCGCGCTTTATGCGGTGACCGAAAATTTACAGCGGAGCCGATTAAACGCCTTTGAGGAGGCGGAAAGCATAAACCGTTTGATAACCGAATACGGGCTTTCCCAATCCGAAGCGGCGGCAAGGCTCGGAATCGCTCAATCCACCCTTTCAAACAAGCTAAGGCTTTTAAGGCTGTCCGACGGTGTTCAGAGCAGAATAATATCCTCCGGACTTTCCGAACGCTATGCGCGCGCGCTTTTGCGGCTGCCGGAGGAAAGGCGGCAGGAGGCGCTTGACCGCATAATTGCCGATGAGCTTACTCTGAAACAGACGGAGGAATACATATTCGATCTTTTGAACCCCGAGGACGAGCCGTGCGAAGCGTCCGAGGAGCCGATCAGAAAGGCCGCTATAGGCGATGCAAGGCTGTTTGCAAACAGTCTCGCAAAGCTTGTGACCACACTGCACAGCTCCGGCATAGAAGCCGTTTCCAAAAAGTATGAAAATGATAAATACATTGAATACAGAGTCCGTATTCCGAAGGCGGCGTCCGCCGCCGAGCGCTGCAGGCAGTTAAAAATTTGTTGAGCTTCCCCGCCCTGCGTTTCCCCTGCGCAGGGTACGCCCGACAGTTTTTAAATAATGTCTACTGAATAATTGCATTAGCAAATGCAATTATATAAAATCGAGTTAAAATCTCGATTTTATGGGTCAAAACCTTTGTTTTGACCGTCAGTATCCATTGATTGTCGCCTGATTTTAAAAAGAATCAAAATGTGATTCTTTTTAAAGTGCAAGGTTTTTTCGCAAAATTGCGCAAAAACCTTGCACCTGAACAATTCAAAAGTTTACACCGACATGCTCGGGTTAAGGTGCTTTTGAATTGTTCAGCAGGCATTAAATAAACAGAAACCGTCCCGATTGTTCTGATCCCGAAAAGTCAGACAAAAATTTAATCGGGCAACTAACTGGGAGGTGCTTCTTCAAATCCTGATTTCCGAGTTATTATCAGCAATTTAACTAGGCTCTATAATAGATGTTGGGGAACTCCAAGTAGAGCCTACGAATAGAAATTAAAAAAATCCAAAAAAGTAGAGCATATTAGGAATAAATCCGTTAAAATGGAATTGTACGAAAACTATAAACGGAAAGCCAAATATGCTCTGTAAATATTTTACGGAAAACTGCCCTGATTGCAGTTATTAAAATCTGTGAAAGGCTTAAGCCTGTCGGGATTGCGAAATTCGGAACATCCAACTGTGCTTCATATAACAAAGCGTTTAAACATTTCCTCACTTGAAAATAAAATGCTTGATTTTGGAAAGCAGAGGGCGCATTTTAAAATTCCAAAAATATCTTATCGGGTAGCTCATTCTGTTCAAAACAACATAGACCTTGTATTTTCGGCTTTTTTCACAGTCGAAATATTTACCGTCTCTGTAAAAGGCTTTCATCACACCGACAATCTGGTTTTCGGCAACATGCTCCTTAGCATAGCAATTATCACCGCGAATAATATAAGTGCCGTCATTATTGACCTTCAAAATTCGGTGCAGCACAAGCTCTTTTCGGTTTTTCACCTTATAAAGCGGAACATCGGCGGATTTAAGGGGAAATTGCGGTTTTTTTACCACCACAATATCGCGACCCTGCCGCAGTAGCGGGCGCATGCTTGTTCCGCGGGTGAGTGACATGGCCTCTTCCTGAGTTTTTAATACTTCATCAACATTTTTTAATTCGGTTTCCGCCATTATTCAAGCACGTCCGCATCTTTAAGCTTGCCCACAAACTCGTTTACGCTCTCCCTTATTTCTTCCTCTGTCGCATCGCTGTAATCCTTCTTCATAGCCGCGACAATCTCTTCCTCGGTAACATCATTTTTAAGCATATTAAAAATGTATGCGCCTGTATCGTTCATCTTTATAAAACCGTTAAATTTTTGCAGATCGTCTCCTACCGCTACCGCTACAATTTTATCCGCAACCTCATTTGATATAAAATTGTACTTTAATTTCATTCACGTTTGCTCCTTTCTTTTAATAAATGTCTCTATTAAATGCATTTTGTGGTTATGTCGCAAATATCGAAGCTATTAACATTCATTTTACATCTCAATTGCTTCGCAACAATCTGTCAGACCTTCTTTATTTTTCTTATAGATTCTGTATGTTTCTCTTATTGTGCGTTCAATATTCCTGTAATGAAGTTTTTTATCTATTTCATCACAGCGGTCGGGAATAGTCTGAGGACAACGAATCAACTGATAGCACAATGGGTACAATATGCATTTATCGCATTCTTCGCCTAAATATTTGACCCGTTTAAATTCATCGAGAGCGCCTTGGTCAATTTTATCACTGTAAATGCTACCCCAAAAATCAGAATCCGAATAATGCTCACATTTCCCCAGTTCTCCGTCCGGCATAATTGTTACAGTAGCACAATCATCAGCCATACATTGATGGTATTGAATTAAAGCTTTTACCGTTTTCTTAGGAAAGTTCGATTGATGGTCTTTAAGATAGTCTTCAAAATCAAAAAATTTTTGTATCATATTATGTCGTTCAATATCATTTCTTTCCATTTGAACCTTGCCGGAGTCTTCAAATAACAGGTGGACATAAGCAAAGAACTTCTTATATTTTCCAAAGCGTTTAAAAAGTAAATCGGCAAGATGATATAGGTCTTTTTCATTATGGTTGTCCATATTCATGCGAATTTTAACTAAAATATCAGCTTTTAAAAGTCTTTCTATGTTATCTGTTACGATTTTAAAAGCGCTTTTTCCGTCTCTATAAATATAAGCTTTACATTTATTATATATATCCTCTGTTCCGTCTAATGTTATCTGAACACTTTTGGTATTCCAAAGTGAAGCCGCTTTAAATACATTTTCATCGTCAAATAGATAACCATTGGAGATTATTTCGGAAGTGTACGAAACATTGCAATTTTTGAGCTTCCTGCATATAATATCAATAATTTTGGCATTATATAGCGGCTCGCCACCAAACCAACGAAGTTTAATATCAGAGTTTCCCTTTGAAGCATTGATAATATAATCAGCAACATCATTTGCAGTTTTTTCATTCATAAATTTGCGGCTTCTGCCAAGTTCAAAACAGTAAAAGCACCTTGCATTACAATCTGTTGTAGGCAAAATCGTGAAAACTTTTATAGGTGCTGAAATATTTGAATACACAACGGAAGTTAAAAGCCCCCTAACCTGCCTTCTTAATTTTGCATCGTTATTTTCCAAGGGAACAAGAAACCATTTATTTATGAGGTCACGTGTAATTTGATTATCTATATTATCAGTTTTGTCTAAATAATCAATTTCCTCCTTATTTAAAAGGAGCAATTCTCTTGTCAAAACATTATATACAAGCATTCCATCTTCTACTATGCATTTGAAAATGTAGGTTAATGGTCTGTAAATGCGTTCGGAAACCTTTTGCGGTCCCAACAAACAAATTGTTGCACCGTGCGGTTCATAAATTTGTTTCATTTTCTTCTTTCCTCGCAAAAATAGTGTTATATGCAACCTCTGCCGCCGAAATATCGGTATTGCATTTTATAAGCCATAAATTGCATTCTGTTAACATCATATCAATCAATTTAAGTGTTTTTGTCGTACCTGAAGGATCATGTGGTAAAAAAACTTGATTAAAAATCCGATCCAGTGCATTCTCTTTTTTCATTTTTGTTGCCGAATTATTCCTATTCCTCTCAATAAAGCATATATCAGTAAGATTTGATTTTCCGTTTGTACCAAAGGTTTCCTTACCTTTCCACGGAGTACCGTATGCAAACGGAACTTTATCGAAAAATCTTACAATAGGTTTATCTCCGTTAATAATTGTCAGATTATCGCCCAATAGCCTTTTCCATAGTAAAGTATGTGTTGTTTTGCCCACACCGCTTTTGGCAGCAAAAGCAACAGCACGGCCATTAATATCAACAACTGAAGAATGAAATAGAATTGCATCATATTTCCATATTTCGTTACAAAACGCTCTACACGCACACGCTGCTTCACAAAACGATGGCAAAATAATACTTTCGTGTGCATTAGCAAGTTCGCGGTCTATTTCTTCTTGTGTAACATTGATTACTATTTCGGGTTTTGAATTTTCAAATAGAAAATCCTTTGATAGACTTGAAAGTTTATAATATTTTGTGTTAAACTCAACATTGATATCCGCTATTCGCACATTGGTTTTATACATTACCAGCCACCCATTAAAAAAACAGTAAAGAAAAACTAAGGGGTGGCTATTTAGCCGCCCCCTAATTCTCAGTTATTAAAGAACATCTCCATCAAAGATAACTTCACAACTTTCGCATTCACATGCGCCGCCCGAACTGGCGGTAATAACATCTTCACTGTTGAAACGTACAATTTCTAATTCGATTTTCATTTCATTTTACTCCTTTCATAATAAAATTCATATAATCCGAATAATTACATATTAAAATATGCTCTTGCGGAAGTTCCAAGATTAGCAACAGCTTTAAGCACATCGCCCATTCTTGCATGATTCTGATTAGCCTTTACATAAGCCTCTATGCTATACTCAACAGAAGCAAGCTTTGTTGCGCCGGAATAAATAGTCGCTTTAACCGGTACATTTGAATCGTAAAGAGCAATTTTATTGAAGAGTGCACCGTACCTTACATTGTTTCCAGAACCAACCTTTAAAATATCGGATGTTTCAAAGTTTACTCCACAGTCGCTTCCATTTTTGCCATTAATATAATCAACAGTAATTCTTATACTTGATTCGTCATATGCACTAGCAGAAGAAGAAAGAAATCTAAGTGCTGGATTTGCAGAAAGGTTAACAGCTGCAGTAAGATTCATTCCTTCGACATCATTTGTTGGAATATTAGTGGTGTTGAGCTTAGACTCATCAAACACAGCGCCTTCGGTTGCGCCCTCGGGGAAATAAGAAAGCGGAGAAGCTACGGTGGCAAGAGCACAGTCTATACCGTTTACCATATATGCCTGAGCCTTATCGCCGAGCTTAGCTATATCAATAGCAATATTTTTATTCTTTGCCGAAGCATTTGCCGGACTGTAAAGACCATAAGCCAATCGACCGATGTTAGTTGTTTCGGTTTTTGAATATGCAACATATTTTCCGCTTTCGTCATAGCATTTAACTTTAATATCAAAATCAATACCTAACTCATACATACCGAGTTCATTATAAAGAAATACTCCACGACCATCATTTAATATTGTAGCAAGCGATTTTCCATATGTAAAATCCTGAACTTCTGTAAGACCGTAACCTGCTGCGGCACTTATATAAAATGCCTTTTTTCTCGAAACAACAAGATCATAATTAGCATAAGCGGCAATCTCTTTTGAAACCATTATACGTGCGTTGATTGTTTCGCTGATATTGATTGCGGTTGTAATTTTAATTGTTTCATCTAAAACCGGCTCTGTAGTCGCAGCCTTAACGGTAACCTTGCCGTTTGTGCAGGTTACATCGAGGAGGTTTTCAGCAGCGTAATCGGCAGCCTGAACCGCGATTGTAACGGGATATTCGGTGTTAGCAGCTGCGTCAGCGGCAATCTTAACCGTGAAGTGGATCGACATATCGGAGGTGGACAAACCTTCTGCAGCCCAGTTAACGAAATCGAGGAACTGAACCTTGGTTGAGCCGTCTTCGGCTTTATCGAGCTTATAGTCGAATCTTTCACCGGAATTGTCAAATGCCGTATAAGCTTCACCGGCAGCATTCTTTACGGCCGTAACCTCAAGACCTGCGGGGAAGGTGAAGATAACATGATGAGCACAAACATTTGAAATTTCGCTGAAGCTTGCAACAACATCAACTTCTGCGCCCGCTGCGCCCTCGACAGAGTTAACGCTGTAAACGGGCTTGGTGGTGTCGCCTTCCGCTGCAGATACAGTCAGGCAACCTACGAGTGCGGTTAAGCAAAGGGCTGCCGAGAGTATAAGCGCGAGAGACTTTTTGAAAATCTTTTCCATATCTTTTCTCCTAACCGGCTTTCGCCATATATTACGGTCGCCTTTTTCGACGCCGCTTTCCGAAAGCGGCAATGCCACGTTCAGCCACTAACGGTTTTCTTCATTTTATCATTAAAATATTCCTTTGTCAAGTATTTCGGGGAGCAAAAAACCTTACCGTATGGCTAAAGATTTCGATTTCTTTTTGTGCAAATAGTCAAATGACACAATAGGTAGGCTTCGGGGACAAATAATTTGTGTTTTATACACCGTATATGCGTTTTTTTTGCGGAGAGGTGAAGGTACATATATTATATTAGACAGTAGATGTTAGACAGTAGATATTAGATGTGCAAACCCAAGGCTCCCCTGTGCAAAGGGTGACTCCTTACAGTGTGAGGGGTCGGCAGGTTATAAAACGGTGCCTGCACGGCTTCTGCAGGGACGGGGTTTGGCGAAAAATCCAAAACTTTTCGTTAAATTCGGGGCTATTCGACAGACTTTAATCAGCGCTTGCTAATTTGGCGGTTATGAGTTATAATTAATTTTGAATAAAAAACGAATTACTCTACGGGAGACAAGCGGAATGAAAAAAATCGGGTTTGACAATGAGAAATACATAAAGCTTCAGTCGCAGAATATACGCGACAGAATAGCCATGTTCGGCGGAAAGCTTTATATGGAGTTCGGCGGAAAGCTTTTTGACGATTACCACGCGGCGCGCGTGCTGCCGGGCTTTGAGCCGGATGCGAAGGTCAAAATGCTTTTAAAGCTTAAGGATGACGCGGAGATCGTAATTGTAATCAATGCCGACGCAATCGAGAAAAACAAGCGCCGCGGCGATCTCGGAATAACATACGATCTTGACACGCTGCGCCTTATCGACGCATTCCGCGGCATAGGGCTTTATGTCGGCAGCGTTGTTATAACACGGTTTACGGGTCAGCCGCTGGCGCTTGCCTTTGAGAACCGTTTAAAGCAGCTCGGCGTCAGGGTTTACCGCCATTACCCGATAAGCGACTATCCTTCCGATATTCCGCATATTATAAGCGATGAGGGCTTCGGCAAAAACGATTACATAGAGACCGATAGGCGGCTTGTGGTCGTGACCGCACCGGGCCCGGGAAGCGGCAAAATGGCAACCTGCTTATCGCAGCTTTATCATGAGCACAAGCGCGGAATAAAGGCGGGCTATGCCAAATTTGAGACCTTTCCGATATGGAGCATACCGCTCAAGCACCCGGTAAATGTGGCGTATGAGGCGGCTACAGCCGACCTCAATGATGTTAATATGATAGATCCCTTCCATTTGGAGGCTTACGGCAAAACGGCGGTCAATTACAACAGGGATATTGAGATATTCCCGGTTTTAAATGCCATGCTTGAGGGAATAATGGGCGAGTCGCCCTATAAGAGCCCGACCGACATGGGCGTTAATATGGCGGGCTTCGGGATTGTGGACGACGAGGCGGTAAGGGACGCCGCCTGCCAGGAGATAATCCGCCGTTATTATGCGGCGCTGGTGAGCGCGCGGCAGGGCTTGAGCGACCAAAACGACGCGCCGAAGATAGAGCTTTTAATGAAGCAGGTGGGCGTGACGGTGGAGGATCGCCCCGTGGTTGCCGCAGCGCTGAAAAAAGCCGAGGAAACATCATTGCCGGCGGTTGCGCTTCAGTTATCCGACGGGCAGATAGTCACGGGAAAGACCTCAAGCCTTTTGGGACCTGCCTCAGCCATGCTGCTCAACAGCCTTAAAATACTTGCGGGCATACCCGACAGCATCGATCTTATTTCCTCAACCATAATCGAGCCGATCCAGCGCCTTAAAACCGAAATAATGGGCAATCACAACCCGCGGCTGCACACCGACGAGGTGCTTATTGCCCTTTCGATGTGCGCGGTAACGAGCGATGTTGCGAAAAAGGCGCTCGGTCAGGTTAAAAATCTTGCGGGGCTTGAGGCGCACTCAAGCGTTATTCTTTCCCGCGTGGACGAGCAGGTGTTCAGAAAGCTCGGCGTAAATATTACCTGCGAGCCGAAGTATCAGACCAAAAAGCTCTACCATAACTAAATTTTCGGCAAACCGCAATTAAAACGTAAATTCTCAAAGTAAATGCAACAGTACGAAAAGGTTGCATTTATCGTG
>ERZ827498.2294-NODE-2294-length-18660-cov-5.811610_pt1 | contig 18660 bp, 9 predicted proteins | sample MGYA00519865_ERZ827498 | MGnify/ENA primary metagenome ERZ827498 (study PRJEB31778, sample SAMEA3449328) | human gut metagenome | biome: human gut; feature: human-associated habitat; material: faeces | place: United Kingdom | collected 2010/2012 ...
CTGTAATTATTCCTTTTCTGGTTCTGCGGTTGCTATTTCTAAATCATACGACTATGCAGCCGTCTTACCTTTTATAAGGTAATTTTGCGCACATTAAAATAACTGCATTTCCATGCGCACCTGTAGTATCATAGCATCGAAAAAATAAAAAGTCAAGGGAGTATTACTGATTTTTATCAGTTTCCCCTGACTTTTTACTTATTTACTCATTATTACCTGATATCAGTGACCTTTACTCTTCGCTATCCTCAAGAGTTACCAGTTCTTCAGCGATTTCATCTGTTTCTTCATCTGTCTCAGCAGTTTCGGAAGCTTCTTCCTCTACTGTGATATCTTCCGGTACAAGTTCCAGATCTTCATCGTCCAGCAGGATATCGTCCTCTTCTTCCTTCAGCATATCATCTGTGGAAAGTTTGATGTTGCTGTAACGCTTCAGACCAGTACCGGCCGGAATCAGTTTACCGATGATAACGTTTTCTTTCAGACCTACCAGGTGGTCAACTTTTCCTTTGATAGCAGCTTCTGTCAGGACTTTTGTTGTCTCCTGGAAGGATGCTGCTGACAGGAAGGAGTTTGTAGCAAGGGATGCCTTGGTAATACCAAGCATAACCTGTTTGCCCTCTGCCGGCTGTTTGCCCTCTGCCTCAAGTTTCTCGTTAACTTCCTCAACATCAAGGACATCAACAAGTGTTCCTGGCAGGAACTCTGTATCTCCGTTATCCTCGATACGGATCTTCTTCAGCATCTGATGAACGATAACCTCGATATGCTTATCGTTGATCTCAACACCCTGCAGACGATATACACGCTGAACCTCACGGATCATGTAATCCTGAACTGCACGCACACCCTTGATTCTCAGGATATCATGCGGATTTACACTACCTTCTGTCAGCTCATCGCCGGCCTCAAGAACCTGTCCGTCAAGGACTTTGATACGAGAACCGTATGGGATCAGGTAAGTCTTGGAATCGCCTGTCTCCGGATCGTTTACGATGATCTCACGTTTCTTCTTAGTGTCGTTGATCGTGGCAACACCTGGGATCTCTGTGATGATCGCAAGACCCTTCGGCTTTCTTGCCTCAAAAAGCTCCTCGACACGAGGAAGACCCTGTGTGATATCTCCACCGGCAACACCACCGGTATGGAAAGTACGCATGGTCAGCTGTGTACCTGGCTCACCGATAGACTGTGCTGCGATGATACCAACAGACTCACCAACCTGTACCGGCTCACCGGTAGCCATGTTCGCACCATAACATTTTGCGCAGACACCAACCTTGCACTTACAGGAAAGGATGGTACGGATCTTCAGTTTGTCGATCGGTCCGCCTGTCTGGTTGCTTACGCCCTCTTTCATGATACGGGCTGCACGCTTCGGTGTGATCATGTGGTTTGCTTTAACAAGGATTTCTCCGTCTTTATTCTTAACTGTCTCACAGGAGAAACGTCCTGTGATACGCTCCTGAAGGCTCTCGATCTCTTCTTTTCCGTCCATGAATCCACGAACGACCATACCGGAGATCTCTGCTCTGTTCTCACAGCAGTCCGCCTCACGAACGATCAGATCCTGGGATACGTCAACAAGTCGTCTTGTCAGGTATCCGGAATCGGCTGTACGAAGAGCGGTATCAGAAAGACCTTTACGGGCTCCATGAGCGGACATGAAGTACTCCAGTACGTCAAGACCTTCACGGAAGTTTGACTTGATCGGGAGCTCGATAGTATGACCGGTTGTATCAGCCATCAGTCCTCGCATTCCGGCAAGCTGTTTGATCTGCTTATCGGAACCACGGGCTCCGGAGTCAGCCATCATGAAGATGTTGTTGTATTTATCCAGTCCGTCGAGCAGTGCTTTTGTCAGCGCATCGTCGGTCTTCTTCCAGGTATCTACAACCTCTTTGTAACGCTCTTCGTCTGTAATAAGACCACGTTTGAAGTTTCTTGTAATCTTGTCTACCGTTGCCTGTGCTTCTGAGAGCATCTGCGGTTTCTGCGGCGGCACGGTCATATCGGAAATGGATACGGTCATGGCTGCACGGGTGGAGTATTTATATCCGGTTGCCTTGATATAGTCCAGAACCTCTGCGGTTTTGGTAGCTCCGTGTGTATTGATAACTTTTTCCAGAATCTGTTTCAGCTGTTTCTTTGCAACGAGGAAATCAACCTCAAGCGCAAGCTCGTTACCCGGAACCGTACGGTCTACGTATCCCAGATCCTGCGGCAGAATCTCATTGAAGAGGAATCTTCCGAGTGTGGAGCTTACGTTCTGCTGCATTACAGTACCATCTTCCATCTCTTTTTCGCAGCGGATGGTAATCTTGGTCTGCAGGGTAATGTATCCGTTCTCGTATGCCAGGATAGCTTCGTTCATATCGCGGAAGAAGCTTCCTTCGCCCTTCTCGCCCGGACGCTCCTGTGTCAGATAGTAGATACCAAGAACCATATCCTGGGAAGGAACGGCTACCGGACCACCATCGGACGGTTTCAGCAGGTTGTTCGGAGAAAGAAGCATGAAACGGCACTCTGCCTGTGCTTCTACGGACAGCGGCAGATGGACAGCCATCTGGTCACCGTCGAAGTCGGCGTTGAATGCGGTACAAACCAGCGGATGCAGTTTGATTGCTTTACCTTCTACCAGAATCGGCTCGAATGCCTGGATACCCAGACGATGCAGTGTAGGGGCACGGTTCAGCATAACCGGATGCTCTTTGATGACGTCCTCGAGAACGTCCCATACCTGCGGCTCGAGTTTCTCGACCATTTTCTTTGCGTTTTTGATGTTGTGTGCAGTACCGTTGGAAACCAGCTCTTTCATAACGAACGGTTTGAACAGCTCGATTGCCATTTCTTTCGGCAGACTGCACTGGTAAATCTTCAGTTCCGGTCCTACGACGATAACAGAACGGCCGGAGTAGTCAACACGTTTACCAAGAAGGTTCTGACGGAAACGGCCGGATTTACCTTTCAGCATGTCGGACAGAGATTTCAGAGGACGGTTTCCAGGACCGGTTACCGGACGGCCGCGGCGGCCGTTGTCGATCAGGGCATCAACTGCCTCCTGGAGCATACGTTTCTCGTTGCGCACGATGATATCCGGCGCACCGAGCTCCAGCAGTCTCTTCAGACGGTTGTTACGGTTGATGATACGGCGGTACAGGTCATTCAGGTCGGATGTTGCAAAACGTCCTCCGTCAAGCTGTACCATAGGACGCAGATCCGGCGGAATAACCGGAACCGCATCAAGAATCATCCACTCCGGACGGTTTCCGGACTCACGGAATGCCTCAACAACCTCAAGTCTCTTGATGATGCGGGCTCTCTTCTGTCCGGTAGAATCTTTAAGACCTGCCTTTAATTCAGCAGACTCTTTTTCCAGATCGATTGCCATCAGAAGCTCTTTGATGGATTCCGCACCCATACCTGCACGGAAGCTGTTTCCGAACTCCTCTCTGGCATCCTGGTATTCTTTCTCGGTCAGAACCTGTTTGTACTGTAATTTGGTATCGCCTGCATCAAGAACGATGTAGTTTGCGAAATACAGAACCTTTTCCAGAGTTCTCGGAGACAGATCCAGGATCAGTCCCATACGGGACGGAATTCCTTTGAAATACCAGATGTGGGATACCGGAGCTGCCAGCTCAATGTGTCCCATACGCTCACGGCGCACACTGGATTTTGTTACTTCTACGCCGCATCGGTCGCAGATTACGCCTTTGTAGCGAATTTTCTTATATTTACCGCAATGGCACTCCCAGTCTTTGCTTGGTCCGAAGATTCTTTCACAGAACAGACCGTCTTTTTCCGGTTTCAGCGTTCTGTAGTTGATGGTCTCCGGTTTTTTTACCTCGCCATGGGACCACTCCCGGATTTTCTCCGGGGAGGCAAGTCCTATTTTGATGGCATCAAAGCTCATCTGGTAATTTTCTTTTTTTGCTGTTTCTGGCATTTGATTACCCCTTTCCTCGCAAAGCGAAGATCTACAAGTTACATGTCATCATCTGAACTTTCATCCAGATCAAGATAAGAGTCTTCTTCTTCATCCTCTTCCACATCTACCATTTCTTCTCCGTCAAACTCTTTCTTGGAGAATCCATAGTCACCAAATCTCTCGTCCTCTCTGTCAGAGTAACGGTCTCCCTCGATGATGTGGTTCAGATTGGTATCACCGTAATCAACTGATTCCATAATTTTAACTTCGGTATTGTCATCACGCAGTACGCGGACATCGAGTGCTAGGGACTGCAGCTCTTTCAACAATACTTTGAAGGATTCCGGAATACCAGGCTCCGGAATATTGTCGCCCTTGATGATGGCTTCGTATGTCTTCACACGGCCAACCACATCGTCAGACTTCACAGTCAGGATCTCCTGCAGCGTGTAGGATGCACCGTACGCCTCAAGAGCCCAAACCTCCATCTCTCCGAAACGCTGTCCACCGAACTGAGCTTTACCACCCAGCGGCTGCTGTGTAACGAGGGAGTATGGGCCGGTAGAACGTGCATGGATCTTATCGTCTACCAGGTGATGCAGTTTCAGGTAATGCATGTGTCCGATGGTGGTTCTTCCATCAAACGGCTCACCGGTACGTCCATCGCGGAGCTGTACCTTACCGTCTCTTGCGATATCAACGCCCTTCCACAGTTCTCTGTGATCCAGGTGCTCTTCCAAGTACTGATATACTTCCGGAAGCAGAACATCTTTATATTTCTCGGAGAATGCATCCCATTCCATGTTTACATAATCGTTTGCCAGTTCCAGGGTATCCTGAATATCTTTCTCGTTTGCGCCGTCGAAAATCGGGGTGGATACGTTAAATCCAAGCGCTGCTGCTGCAAGGCTTAAGTGGATCTCCAGCACCTGTCCGATGTTCATACGGGACGGCACACCCAGAGGGTTCAGCACGATGTCCAGCGGACGTCCGTTCGGCAGGAACGGCATATCCTCTACAGGAAGTACACGGGAAACGACACCCTTGTTTCCGTGACGACCAGCCATCTTATCGCCGACAGAGATTTTTCTCTTCTGTGCGATGTAGATGCGGACTGCCTGGTTTACTCCAGGAGAAAGTTCGTCGCCGTTTTCACGGGTAAATACTTTGGCGTCCACGATGATACCATACTCACCGTGCGGTACTTTCAGGGAAGTATCACGTACTTCTCTTGCTTTCTCGCCAAAGATGGCACGGAGCAGACGCTCCTCTGCGGTCAGCTCAGTCTCTCCCTTCGGAGTTACTTTTCCGACCAGAATATCACCGGCACGTACCTCTGCACCGATGCGGATGATTCCACGCTCGTCCAGGTCTTTTAAGGCTTCATCGCCGACACCCGGAACGTCTTTTGTGATCTCTTCCGGTCCAAGCTTGGTGTCACGGGCCTCTGCCTCGTACTCCTCGATGTGGATGGAAGTGTAAACATCATCCTGTACCAGACGCTCGCTAAGAAGAACGGCGTCCTCGTAGTTATATCCTTCCCAGGTCATAAATCCGATCAGCGGGTTTTTACCAAGTGCAAGCTCGCCCTGGTAAGTAGACGGACCGTCTGCGATTACTTCGCCGGCCTCTACATGGTCACCTTTAAATACGATCGGTTTCTGGTTGTAGCAGTTGCTCTGGTTGCTTCGCATGAATTTGGTCAGATGGTAAACATCTTTTGTTCCGTCATCATTGTTCATGCGGATCTCGTTGGAGCAGGAGTAGGAAATGGTTCCTGCTTTCTTTGCAACGACGCAGACACCGGAGTCTACGGCTGCTTTTGCTTCGATACCGGTTCCTACTACAGGAGCATCGGTGATCATCAGCGGTACGGCCTGACGCTGCATGTTGGATCCCATCAGCGCACGGTTCGCATCGTCGTTCTGAAGGAACGGGATCAGCGCCGTAGCAACGGAGAATACCATCTTCGGAGACACGTCCATGTAATCAAACATGTGCGGCTCGTAGGACTGGGTCTCATCCAGATAACGTCCGGAAACGTTCTTGTTGAGGAAGTGTCCTTCTGCATCCAGCGGCTCATTTGCCTGTGCTACATGGTAATTATCCTCTTCATCTGCGGTCATGTAGACTACTTCGTCGGTAACACGCGGATTTTTCGGATCTGATTTGTCAATTCTTCTGTATGGAGCCTCAACGAAGCCATACTCGTTGATGCGCGCATACGATGCCAGAGAGTTGATAAGACCGATGTTCGGTCCCTCAGGAGTCTCGATCGGGCACATTCTTCCGTAATGGGAGTAGTGTACGTCTCGAACCTCGAATCCGGCACGGTCACGGGACAGACCGCCAGGTCCAAGGGCGGAAAGACGTCTCTTGTGCGTCAGCTCTCCAAGCGGGTTATTCTGATCCATGAACTGGGACAGCTGGGAAGATCCGAAGAACTCTTTGATTGCAGCTGTAACCGGTTTGATATTGATCAGGGACTGCGGAGAAATTCCGTCGATGTCCTGTGTTGTCATACGCTCACGTACCACACGCTCCATACGGGACAGACCGATGCGGTACTGGTTCTGAAGCAGCTCACCTACGGCACGGATTCTACGGTTGCCCAGGTGGTCGATATCATCGGCATTTCCTGCGCCGTATTCCAGATGCATGTTGTAGTTGATGGAAGCGAAAATATCTTCCTTTGTGATATGTTTCGGAATCAGGTCGTGAATGTCACGTTTGATCGCCTGTTTGATCTCTTCGATATCGGTATTTTCCTCCAGGATCTTTTCCAGAACCGGATAGTATACTTTCTCGTTGATGCCAAGTTCTTCCTCGTCAACATCTACCCATGCTTTCAGATCTACCATTAAGTTGGAAAGAACTTTTACGTTTCTCTCCTCTGTCTGAATCCATACATACGGTACTGCTGCGTTCTGAATCTTGTCTGCGAGTTCCAGAGTAACGGTGGTGCCTTTTTCTGCAAGGATTTCACCGGTGGACGGATCTACAACATCCTCAGCGAGGATCTGGTTGCGGATACGGCTGCGCAGTGCAAGTTTCTTGTTGAATTTATAACGGCCTACCTTTGCCAGGTCATAGCGACGCGGGTCAAAGAACATGCTCATGATGAGGCTCTCTGCATTTTCTACTGCGAGAGGCTCGCCCGGACGAATTTTCTTGTACAGCTCGAGAAGACCTTCCTGATAGTTGGTGGAAGTATCTTTGGTGAAGCTTGCAAGAATCTTCGGCTCTTCACCGAACAGCTCTACGATCTCTGCATTGGAGCTTACTCCAAGTGCACGGATGAGGACTGTGATCGGAACTTTTCTGGTACGGTCTACGCGGACATAGAAGACGTCGTTGGAATCGGTCTCGTACTCCAGCCATGCTCCACGGTTCGGGATTACGGTACAGGAGAACAGTCTCTTTCCGAGCTTATCATGTGCGATGCCGTAATAAATACCAGGGGAACGTACCAGCTGGCTGACGATTACTCGCTCTGCACCATTGATAACGAATGTTCCTGTTGCTGTCATCAACGGCAGATCACCCATGAAAATTTCGTGCTCTGTGATCTCGTCTTTTTCCTTATTATATAATCTTACTTTTACCTTTAACGGTGCCGCATAAGTAGCGTCACGCTGTTTACACTCTTCGATTGAGTATTTTACGTCATCTTCACACAGTGTAAAGTCTACGAATTCAAGGCTCAGCCGTCCGCCGTAGTCGGAGATTGGTGAAATGTCATCAAAGACTTCCTTGAGTCCGCTTCTCAGGAACCAGTCATAGGAATCCTTCTGGACTTCAATCAAGTTGGGCATTTCCAATACTTCTTTTTGTCTCTGGTAACTCATTCGCATACTTTTTCCGGTAGGTATCGGACGTATTCTGTTTTTCTCCATTGACGTTGTCACCCCTTGTGTTATAATATATTTATTACCGCTCATGCCTGAACAAAAGGTTTTAGGCATATCTTGCCATAATAGTGCATTTTCTAGATTATCATGTTTTTTCAAGTGTGTCAACAAAACAGATTGTATTTTTTTCAGTACAATCTGTTTTTTACTGGTTTTTCTTCCGTGACCCTGTTAGAATAATACTTTAGATGTGATTGAAAGCACCGAATTTTCAGAAAAAACCGCCTGTTTGATTTTTTTATTTTTCAAATCAAACAGGCGGTTTTTTTATTCTAATTTTTTAATATTTCAGAGCTCCATCCCGATTTCGCTTATGCCGCGTCGAATCGTTCTTTTTAATGCTGAATATTGTCAGCCATCATGTCCATAAAGCTCCATGGTTTCAGAACTTTGTTGATCTCTGCAAACACTTTATCATCGTAGTTGTGTTTTACTTCCGTTTTGCGGTCAAACACCATGGTATCCGCATCCTCTGCTTCTACTTCCGGCCAGTGCGGGAGTCCGGCATGATCCGGGGTGCCGTTCTTTGCGAAGGCAAGAAGTGCTCCGAAGATTTCGCTTTCCAGTTTATCGCTGACATCCGGGATGCCACAAATTTCTACGAGATCTGCGTTTCCGAAGAAATATGGGATATCGGAGCAGTGCCATGCCGGCTTGCCGTGCTGGAACGGGAATTCCAGAGCGAAGTTGTAGAGATATGCTTTGCCGCCGCCTTTTGCGAACAGTTTGGCAAGTTTTACGGTCGGCTCACGCATTGCACGGTCGATGGCAAGAACATCTACGCCGTTCTTCTCCGGATATGCTTCTTTGAAAGCGTCCAGAACCTTTTCGGCATTGTCTCCATAAACCTTTTTGAGGATTTCCAGAATCTCTTCCGCTGTCAGTTTGTTCTTATCATAAGCTGCCGGTGCAAACGTTGCGAACTCGCCGTATACGGTTCCGATCATCATCGGAATCTGATGTGCATGCTCACGGAAGCCTGCGTCGAATGGATTTCCATAGAAGTAATCGCCCTTTTTCGGGCCGCCGCCGATGTAGCCGCCACTCTGTGCAATCGCCGGAGCCACTTTTGCATATGCAGCAGCAAGCTGCGGATACGGTACAGTTTCCAGCTGAGCCACATCGTCAAAGCCGAGCGCTTTCATCATTGCCGTAATAATCTCCGTGCCGTCTTTCTCTCCTGCGCCGAGCGGATCGTCCTCCATAACACCGCTCATGACAAGGCCTTTCTGGAACAGACCGTCTGCTGATGGAATCTGCATCAGGTCAGTCACCTTCATTCCGCCGCCGGACTGGCCGAAAATGGTTACATTCTCCGGATCGCCGCCGAACAGGGCGATATTGTCATGTACCCACTGCAGGGCTGCCACCATATCGGCGTGGCCTGCGTTTGCGGAGTTTTTGTATTTTTCCCCAAACGGAGACAGATCCAGATATCCTAAAATATTCAGTCTGTGGTTGACAGAAACAAGAATCGAATCACCTTTCTTTGCGATGCTGACGCCGTCATACGCAACCTGCTCAATGGAAGATCCCGCTGCGTATCCGCCGCCATGGAACCATACGAGAACCGGTTTTTTTGCTTCCGGATCGAGTTTGTTTGTCCAGATATTTAAGGACTGGCAGTGCTCATCCTGCGGCCAGTAGCGGTGCGGAACCATCAGCTCGCCGTTCGGTGTATCCTGGTTCTGAAGCGGGCATACAAAGCCGTAGTTTGTCGCATCCTTCACGCCATCCCATTTGGACGGAACCGGCATCTGGAAACGGTCTGCGTATGCATACGGAATTCCTTTGTAAATGTAAACACCATCATAAAAATAACCTTTTAAATCGCCGGATGTGGTATGCAGCACCGGCACGCCATCGTAATCAAATATTTTCCCCATTTTGAAATACCTCTTTTCTGTAGAATTTAGCATTTATGTTGTTTTCAGTATAAACAATATTTTCGTCCTTTTCTACTCGAATTGTCGCAAGATCTTCTTATATTGTTGCTTTTTTTCCACTCTTTCTCTGTATTCTCCCACCGCGAGTGCAATTTTTTGAAGATTTTACAGAATCTGCTCCACCTCAATCAGCGCCGTCTCGTGCGGCTCCAGGCGTTCCTGCACCGTGAGGCTGCCTTCCGGGTCGGTTTCCTGCTCCCAGACACGGTATTCCGGGTCCGCACTGTGGCACAGCATCGCGCGCTCCATCCGGTTCATCCGCTCCGGAGCTCCCATCCGCACCCACGCATCGTAGCTGCTGCCGTGCTCTTTTGTCACTTTATACAGCCGCAGGCAATATTTTCCCGGTTCCAGTCCGGTCAGTTTCACTGAAAAGGTCCGGATTTCCCCCATATTGAATACGCGGTAACGATCCGTGCGGGAAATATTCACGGCATGGCGGTAGCGGTACAGCATATCGTAGTGAACATAGTTGTACAGGTAAATCTGGCTTTGGTTTTTCTCCGGCTCCGTGCTGATAAAATAGCCGTCCCCACGCTTCACCAGACGAGATCCCATTCTGCCGAGCAGCCGCAGCGCAGTGCAGACCGCCTTTGGAATGCCGTTCATCGTGAACAGCCCAAAACCTCCATGATACGTTTCCCGCGCCGGAAATACTTCATCCAAACGGTCATTGACCGAGAAATACGCAATTCCCTGCAGCGCCTCTTCATTTTCCAGAAGATTTTTAAACAGCCATGCCGCTTTATAACAGGTATCGTTGCACAGATCCCTCTGCCAGATGTTGCTGCTGCACTCATCCACCAGAACCGGCAGTGCACCAAGCCCAGCCTTCTGCAGCAGACCTTTTACCTTCTCCCCGCGGTTCCGCAGAAAATCCGGGTCGCGGCTCACAATCATATTGACGCTCTCGTTGTTCTGGATCAGATTCATTTTCTCCTCTTCCTCTCCATAGATCACCGTGCCAAACGAGCGGAATGCAAAAATTTCCGGCACACATTCCTTTTCCTTCATAGTTTCGATAAAGGCTTTGAGATGTTCCTCCGGTCCAAGACCAAAGGAAAGACATGTTACAAGATCCGGGCTCACACGTTTCATCTCCTCGTACGATGCTTTCCACGTCTCAAAGAACTCATCTCCTCCATCAATCGTGATCACGTCTCCGCTGATCCACGGGTTGAAAATCCAGCGCCGCATCTGGTTGATTCCATACCGTTCCCTTAGATGTTCCATCAGGTTTTTGATCAGCATGCGCCACTCAGCCAGATCCCGCGGAGAGCTGCTTAGCGCCGGACGCATCGTTCTTCCCGGGTCTGTTTTTGCCAGCAGCAACGGCATATGGCCGAATTCCAGCAACGGCTTCGCTCCCGTGGAAAGGATGAAATCGATCACCTCATCAATATAGTTCCAGCAGAACTGAATCTCGCCCCACATATTCCGCCGAAATACGCACATATCATCATCAAGAATTCCTTTTACGCGGATCAGCTCATAGCCGAGCTCCTGCACCAGCTGTTCCAGCTCATCCTGCACCTCGCGGTTCAGCACACTTGCCGCATAGCCGGCATTGATCACGCGCTTCCAGTGGCCTGCCACTCTTGGTTTCCGTCCGTTTACTGCCGCTGTCACGGAAACGGCACTCTCATTTGTCGTCTCAATCTCCTGCTCCGTGACCGCTGCATACTGCAGGAGACTCTGGAAAATATCATGGTCTCCCGCCGCCTCTTCCCGCTCTTTTCCTTTCTTTTCACGCTGTTTTACTGTATATTCCATCTGCTTCCGGTATTCGCTCGGTGTCATACCGCGGTATTTGCGGAATGCGCGGATCATCGCCGTCTCATTGACAAATCCATTGTGATAGGCAATCTCCGTCAGCGTTGCGCCGCTGTGCATTTCCTGTACGGCATGCGCCAGGCGCACCTGCGTCACGTACTCCCGAAATGATACACCGAAATACTGCGGAAAGCTCCGTGAAATATAGGCACGGCTCAGATAAAGATGATCCGCCAGATCCTCCAGCGTAATCTCTTCCCGGCAATGCTGCAGAATATAGTCTGATGCCCGCTGAATGCGTTCCCTTCCGCCCCGGCCCTGTTCCACCTTTTCCCCGGATGTAAAGTAAAAAAGCAGATCCTCCAGAAGCGCCGTCACACGGCTTTTCATATAGATCGGTTGTTCCTCATTATTCTTGTACATCTCAAGAAAGATCCGTGCCATATCCCGCCGGATCAAATCAAATTTTTCCTGCTGATCTTCCATATAAAAAAACGACTGACATTTGACTTCACATTTCAGCAGCTTAATGTGAAATGAATCAATCGTCTCCGCTGAAACGCAGAGCGACAGAGCAAGTCCGTCTTCGTCCAGATCCAGGTCACAGATCTGAAACCGGTTGATCGCAAAGATAGATCCCATCGGGAGATTGTGAACTTCCCCGTCCTCGTAGCTGACTCTTCCGCTCCCACGAAGCAGAAATAAAAGTTCAAAATCCGGATTCCACAGTTCCCGTTTCTTCTCCGGCCGGAGTAGCCGAAAACGAAATCCCGGCATTTCCTGTTTTGTTCCTCTCATCATTATTTCTTCGTCTCTTTCCATTCCACACCTCATAATAGATTTTTTCTGTTGTATTGTACCACAAAAAAGATCCCACAAAAAGATCTTCTCCTTTTGTGGGACCGATTTTTCGGTTTTTGTTTTAGTTTTTGCAATTATTCCTTCACCTTCAGCACCAGACACTGATACGGCTGCAGACGGATCGTTTCCTCGCCTGCCTCGCAGGTGTCATAGTTATTCAGAAGTACTTCTTCGATTGTATCTGTAAATGGCAATGTAATGCCATCCGCAAGAGAAGTAGTAAGGATCAGAACATTATTCTTCTCATCCTTCCTGCGGTACGCCAGAACGCCGCTTACCGTCTCGTATTCCGGAATCAGCGTTCCGTAGAGGAAGGTTTCTTCCAGATCTTCACGTCGTCTTACTGCCACCATTTTGCGGTAGAACCACAGCAGGGAATCAGGATCTTTTTCCTCGGCCTCATAGTTCAGTTCCGTATAGTTTTTATTCACCGGGAACCACGGCGTACCTGTTGTGAATCCCGCCTCGGCAGATGCATCCCACTGCATCGGAGTTCTGCTGTGCTCGCGACTCTCGCAGTTGATCTGCTCGAGCGCTTCCGCATCCGTTTTTCCTTCGGCAATCAGGCGGTCGTAAATAGCAAAGGTCGGTTTATCAACGAATCCCTGAATGGACTGTTTCGGGTCGTCGCGCATGCCGATTTCCTGTCCCTGATACAGGAACACAATACCCGGCAGGAAGAAATTAGTGACCGGAAGCATTTTTTCGCTGTAGAGGTTCTGATCCTCCGGCATCAGGAACCGGTCGATGATGCGCGTTTTGTCATGGTTTTCGAGGAAGTTGCAGAGCATGCCGCGGCCATCCACGATTTTCTGCGCCGCAAAAAGCTGATCGCGATAATCGTCAAACAACGCCACGGTATTGCCCCATTTCGGGTTACGCACATTGTCGAGGGTGTGACAAAAATCGAAAACGGACGAGAAACTGCCGTTTTCCCCAATCACATCCTCCACATCCTCCGGTCCCATGTGATCGTACTCTCCGATCGTCAGCGCATCGGTCGGTGCAAAGGTGCGCTCTTTCATTTCACATAAGATATCGGCAAGACCGTCTACATTGTTGAAATACTCGAACGCCATATTGTACTCGTCCGGTCCATCCGGCGGAAGGTTGGTGTACTGATAATTCTTTTTCAGATGGCTGATCGCATCAAGACGGAATCCGCCAAGTCCCAGATCCATCCATTTTAAAATCATCTCATAAATTTCTTCCCGCAATTTGGGATTCTCCCAATTGAGATCCGGCTGCTCTTTTGTGAAGATGTGGAGGTAATACAGTTTATCATATCCCGGTACTTTCTCCCACGCGCTGCCGCCAAAAATCGACCGCCAGTTGTTCGGCTCTTTGCCGTCTTTTCCTTCCCGGAACACATAATACTTTCCGTACTTTCCAAACGGATCTTTGAGTGCCGCCTGAAACCACGCATGCCGGTCAGAGGAATGATTCACGACAAGGTCCATCAGAATACGGATGCCGCGTTTTTTTGCCTCCGCAATCAGCTCCTTCATGTCCTCCATCGTTCCAAACGACGGGTCGATATCCATGTAATCGGAAATATCGTATCCGTTATCCACCATCGGGGATGCAAACACCGGACAGAGCCAGATGACATTGGCTCCCAGTTTTTCTATTTTGTCAAGATGACGGATCACGCCTTTCAGATCTCCTATGCCGTCTCCATTGGTATCCTGAAAACTCTTCGGGTAAATCTGATATCCGACCGTTTTGTGCCACCACTTTTTCTCCATTGCTTTTCTCCTGTTCATTTTGTTTTTATAATGCGGGCCGTTCTTTAGGTTTACCGCAAAACCTATAGTGTTTCCACTATATCACAAAAGAATGGATTATGCTACTTTTTCTTTTTGATTTTTCCCGATGTCCGCTTTACCGTTACGGTTCACTGTTTTTTCATCAGCGGCAAAATCACGCAGGAAGCAGCTTTTCTGCCCATATGAATGGTCTGATGTGCAATTTTATTTTCCGTTTTTTCCGACCACAGCCCTTTCTGATTGCTGTGGACATGGTACTGCGGAAAGTCGGAAGAGGAAATATCTACACGAATGCGGGAACCCTTTGGAATCGTGTATACAATATTCCACATAGTAATCTGTACCTCTGCCACGCTGCCCGGTTCATAGGCTCCAGCCTCCGTTTTTCCCTGCTCCAATGTTGCAATCGAGGAACGAATGTTGTACGCTTTTCCTTCCGGCGTTACCTCCATGATTTTAGCGGTAAATGCCGTATCCTCGCAATCACTTTCCACGAAAAGACGGACGGAAGCTTTTCCGTTCAGCGTGAAAGTTTCTTCCAGCGGTTCTGATACAAAGCTCAGGACATCCTCACGATAATCCGGTTCCGGCTGAAGATGGCTGCCGATCTGCGGCATCGTATGCAGAAGGGCTTCTCCGCCGATGCTCTCGACGGGAGTGGCCGGGTCAAACGTGTAGTTTCTCGTTTTTTCCCGTTCCGGCGCGTCTTCCCGCAGTGTTTTCTCATCCAGATACAGCGTCATGCTTCCCGCAGTTTCTTCTTCTCCCAGTCGATCGGATACGATGTCAATCCACCGGTCTGAGCCGATCTCATAGGCACGGATCCGCTGTGTTGGGATTTCTTTTTGTTTCAGCGTCAGCTCAAACCATTCCAGCATCTTTGGAATTTCTTCATTCTGCGGGTGCAGCACCTCTTTATCTTCAAGACAAATCTGGAAAAAGTGGTTCCATGCACCGATTTCCAGCCAGCTGTGCTGTTTTGTCTCCTCGTTCAGGCGCTCCCACGTTTTCATACTGCTGCCGTGGTGATGATCGTACCAGCCGCTTAAAAGATAAATCGGAACCTTCGTTTTTGATGGAATTTCCCGTAACTGTTTCCACCAGCCCGTCTGCCAGAGTGCCGCATCCGGGCTCGGGCTTGTGATGTATTCGCGGTAGGACGGAACACGCTGTCCCCACAGCGCCTCGTCCACTTCAATCTGCGGCAGATAACGGCAGCTTTCGCGATAGTCAGCATTCACTGGTTTTTCCGCATTTTCCATCGACCATGCGGTCAGGATATCGTGGCGGAAGCAGCCCTTCTCGTAGGCTGATACAAAACGATCCGTTCCATAGTCCTCCAGAAACATTGTGGCAACTTTCCCCTCCGCGGCATCAGCGAACGCCCAGCCGGTCATGCTTGTGTAGGAATGGCCCCAGTAGCCTAAGATTTCGCACCATGGCTGCTCCACAAGGTAATCCATGGTGTCAATGCCATCGTTCCGCTCATTAATGTTTGGCTCCCATTTTCCTTCCGACTGCCCTCTGCCGCGGCAATACTGGTAGACATACACATAACCCCTGCGCGCCAGTCCCTCGCCGTAGGCACGGTGAATACGGTCGTTGCCCGGATAGCAGGTACGAGTCAGGATGACGGGATATTTCTTGTTTTCTCCTGATCCGCCTTCCCTTGGAAAATAATAGATTGTATGCAGCTTCACACCATCGCGCATCTCGATCTGGCTGTCTTTTCTTTCAAATGCTGCACAGCTTTCGGAAACGCCGCTTTTCGCAAATTGTGCTTCTACGCGTTTTACCGCAGCCGTCATAAAATCTTCTGCCATTGCCCTAAACCTCCATTTCCAGCAGTGCCATGCCGAGTGTCTTTCCATGTTTATCCAACGCCAGCGATCTTGTAACACCGCCGCCGAGTGTCTTGTCGAGGACAAAGTTCAGCGCATGGATTCCGTCCAGTTCGTAGCGGGTTACTTTTCCGTGGCAGATTTCGCGGAAGTATTCTGCTACGCGTGTTTCTGTTACTTTTTCTTTCAGCATTTCATAATTGTTCTCATCATATGGGATCACCGAAATATTGGAGATCTCGCCTTTATCGCCTGTTCTTGCATGTGCAATCTCTTTTAATTTCATCGCCTTATACCTCCCGGAATGTAACTTTTGCTTCTACTGCATCGCGCGGCACAAAAATTGAGCAGACCGAGACAATCTCAGACACCCGTTTCACTGCTCCGCCGCCTCCTGCGGGACCGTTGGTATAGAGAGCCTCCACCTCGTTTGCCAGCAGAACGGCATTTTTCCGGTCTTTCGTTCTGCCTGCGGCGCGGAGACGCACTTCACACAGAGTTCCACTTCCGATCTCCTTGGAAATTGCATCACGATACAGGGAATTGCATCCGATAAAATCAGTACGGTACTCTTCCAGCTCGATGCCTGTCAGTTCAATCCGCTTCTCCAGAATCTCTGCCGCCAGCTCCGCCCGTGCCACACAGTTGCTTCCGCCGTAGGAAATTTCACCCTCACCGATGAAGCAGTCCTTGTAGCCGACACTCACTTTCAAAGTTTCCGGTCTTCCATGCGTTGTCGCATGCTCGGCGCGAACCTGGTTTTCCCCGATCTGCCGGAACGTCACCTTTGAAAAGTCCGCTGTTGCATCCGGGGTCAGGTAAGCCTTGGGGTTGTGGATTTCGTAGATCATCTGCTCTTTACAGGTATCCACACTCACCAGTCCGCCACTTCCCTCGACCTTTGTCACGGTAAATGCGCCTGTCTCGTCGATCTCAATGAGCGGAAATCCAAGTTTCCACAGATCCGGCACATCCTTGTAGCCCGGATCCGCAAAATAGCCGCCTGTCACCTGTCCGGCACACTCCAGCAGATGGCCTGCCAGAACCGCCTGTCCCATCTGATCCGGGTTGTCGTCAATGTTCCATCCGAACTCATGTACCAGCGGTCCGATCGTCAGTGCAGGATCGGAAACGCGACCGGTAATGACAAGATTGGCACCCTCTTCCAACGCTTTTGTGATGCCCTCCGCACCCATATAGACATTCGCAGAAATCAGAACATCTTTTTTCTCTTTTAACAGCGTGCCATCCTCCAGCACTTTTTCATTTTCATACTTATCCAGTTCGTCTGTAATATCATCGCCGGTCACACAGGCAATCTTCAATCCACCGACACCCAGTTTTCTGGCAATTTCACACGTCCGTTCTGCAGCAGATACCGGGTTGGCAGCTCCCATATTGGTAATAACTTTTACTTTGTTTTTCGCCATCAGCGGGAGAATTTTTTCCATTCGGTAGTCGAGCAGCTGGTTGTATCCCTTCGACGGATCTTTCTCTTTGTCCTGCTGCCCGATCGCAACGGTGCGTTCCGCCAGACACTCGAAAATAATGTAGTCCAGATTTCCTTTTTCCATCAGCTCCACTGCCGGCTCAATGCGGTCTCCCGCATAGCCTGCGCCGCTTCCGATTCTGATTTTTTTCATGTTCTATGGCCTCGCTTTCTTTGATCTGAGATCATTGTAATGCGATATCCGGGCAGATACTACAAAAGGGATCGTAATTTCTAAAATTTTAGAAATCATGATCCCTCTTTTATGTGAGTTCTGTTACAGCAAAGACAGAAAATACCACAAAGCCCCAAAGCTGCAGAAATTCCGGCATTTCATTCTCCTTCTGTCTTATTCTTTGATTTTATTATATAACGTTGCCAGCGAAATTCCGAGTTCCTTTGCCGCTTTTTGCTTCCCTTCCATATCCCGTCCGTACAGCAACAACGTATTTTGGATCTCCTGCCGTTCAAAGCGGCGCACCCGCTCTTCCAGCGTCATGTGAGCCTCTGATTCCCGTTTTTCAAACTGTACGAGACTCGTCACAATTGAGATGCTTCCGCGGATCTGATGCTCTTCCCAGATCGGATAAACACTTGCAAAGTATTCCTGCGTTCCCTCTCTCCGCACCATTCCCTCGACCGGGATGCCGCTCCAAATGACTTCCGGAGCAATGGCAGATTTGCGGTAATCCGTGATTTTATGACCTTTCGCGGTTTCAAGCGGAACGCCGATGAAATCGCTGTAGACTTGATTAAAGAACACAATCCTGCTGTGCTGATCGCAGATCAGGATTCCCTGCTGTAGAGATTCCAGAACGGAATGTACCTGCATTTTTCGTTCCTCCCGTTTTCTCTTTCTGTACTCTCGGAGTCTTTCTGTCATGAGGATATTTAGCCCTTATACTCCTCCTTAAATGTCTTGTATAAATAGATCACATTCTCAATTTTATCTCCACGGTCGCAATTACATTTTGATACCACATGGCATCACCATACCTTCCGGCAATTTTTAACTTTATTGCCACAAAGTATGGACTCAGGTGAACCTCACATGACTAAAGTCACGTGCTTCCGGCCGCTTTAAGCGGCAGACCAAATATCGGCGGATACGCCTGTTACTTAGATTTTGCACAGATATG
>ERZ827498.2307-NODE-2307-length-18569-cov-3.163336_pt1 | contig 18569 bp, 19 predicted proteins | sample MGYA00519865_ERZ827498 | MGnify/ENA primary metagenome ERZ827498 (study PRJEB31778, sample SAMEA3449328) | human gut metagenome | biome: human gut; feature: human-associated habitat; material: faeces | place: United Kingdom | collected 2010/2012 ...
TAAATCAATATATTTTTTTATATGGTGCTGGAGATGGGATTTGAACCCACAGCCTACTGGTTACGAGTCAGTTGCTCTACCATTGGAGCTACTCCAGCATAGAAATAGAAGCATTGCTTCTATTTCTTTTCAACTTTTGTTTCACAATAAAGACAACGATAAATACGTTTATCTTTATTTGCTAAATAGAAAACATGATCTAATCCTTGTTCTACTGATGTAATACAACGAGGATTTTTACATTTTTCTACATTAATGATTTTTTGAGGAAGTTGCAATTTTTTCTTTTCAACAAGTTTACCATCTTTAATAATACAAACAGTAATATTAGGATCTAAATATCCTAAAACATCAAAATCTAATGCAAATTCTTCATCTATTTTTAAAATATCTTTCTTACCCATTTTATTAGATTTAACGTTTTTAATAATAGCAACGCTACAATCTAATTTATCAAGTCCTAAAGCTGTATAAACTTCTAAAGATTTACCTGCACGAATATGATCTAAAACAATTCCGTTTTTAATACTATCTATCTTCATTATCTTTCTACCTCATTTTCCAATCCTAACATTTTTAAAATAAGTGCCATACGCATAAAACGTCCATTTTGAACTTGATTAAAATATTTAGCTCTTGGATCATCGTCAACCTCTGTCGCAATTTCATTAACACGAGGTAATGGGTGCATAACGATTAAATCAGATTTCGATTTTTCAAGTTTCTTTAAATCTAAAATATAAGTATCTTTTAAACGAATATAGTCTTGTTCATTGAAGAATCTTTCTTTTTGCACACGTGTCATATAAAGAATATCTAAATCTTCAATGACTTCTTCAATTGTTTCAACTTCTTTATAATCTAAATTCTTAGCATCTAATAAATCATGTTTTAAATACTCAGGAATTTTAAGTTCAGGTGGTGCAATAAAGACAAACTTAATATTTTTATAACGAGACATCGCCTTTGTAAGAGAATGAACAGTACGTCCAAATTTTAAATCTCCACAAAATCCAATCGTGAAATTACTTAAACGTCCCTTTTCTCTTCGAATTGTTAAAAGGTCTGTCAATGTCTGTGTTGGATGATTATGACCACCGTCTCCTGCATTGATCACAGGGATATTTACATACTGTGACGCTACATATGGTGCTCCTTCCTTTGGATGACGCATCGCAATGATATCTGCATAACATTCAATGACTCTTGCTGTATCTGCAACACTTTCTCCTTTAGATGCAGACGATGAATCAGCAGAAGAAAATCCAAGAACACTTCCCCCTAATTCAAGCATTGCTGCTTCAAAGCTTAATCTTGTTCTTGTTGATGGCTCATAAAATAATGTAGCCAATAATTTACCTTCACACACACGAGAATATTTTGATGGGTTCTCAATTATATTTTGAGATAGTGATAATATTTGATCTATTTCTTCAACAGAAAAGTCTTCTGACTTGACTAAATTTCTTCCTTTTAATAACATATTATATCCTCCTTTTTTAGCCTCTCTGGACTAAATTTAAAAGTTTTTTTTTAATGTAATTTTATATTCTGATAGTAGCTTAACACCTTTTTTTTATAAAGTCAATATATTTAATTCCAATTCATTCCAATAAAATATCTCTCTATATTAGTATTTTAGATAAATATTTCTATAATCATATTATTAAATTATTTCTATTAATATTTATATATTAACACTTTATAAATATATATAATCTCTCATTGTTATATAAAAAAGCCACCTATAAAAATAGGTGGCTGTAATATCATATTATTATAAAACTCTCTTCGCTGTAACAAATCTCGCACTATAGTAAGATGAGTTTATACTAGTTACACTAACTGTTTTTCCTGATGAAGGTGAATGTATCATGTTTCCTCCACCTACATATATACCAACATGGCTAACTCCTTTACCACTAGTATTGAAGAATACTAAATCTCCTGGTTGTAAGTTTGACTTACTTACAGTTCTTCCGTATCCTGACTGAGCGCTAGATGTTCTTGGTAAACTTACTCCAGCTGCATTTCTAAATACATAAGATGTGAATCCAGAACAATCAAATGAGTTTGGACCTTCTGCTCCCCAAACATATGGGCATCCTATTTTAGAGTACGCTAAATTTAAAACAGCTTGTACAGATGATGTACTTGATGCTGGTGGATTATATGAGCTATTGTTATTTTGCGCAGGTTTTTTAGCAGGCTTTTGAGCTTGTCCATTACTGCTATTTGTAGAGTTATTAGAACTTGATGAGTTCGATGAACTTGTTGAAGATTGAGTTCTATTACTTTGAGTGTTAGAAGTTTGAGTTTCATTAACAACAACTGATTCTTCTACTTCTATAACTGGTGCTTCTTCAGATACATATAATGCTCTTATATATCCTTCATCTTCACCTTTTTTAACCTTCAACCAGTTTTCATTAGCTTCTAATACCTTTACTGTAGAACCTATCTCTAACTCTTTTATTACCTCAGATTCAGTATTTGCTTCTTTTCTGAAGTTTACCTTTTCTCCTGTAACGTATCCAATTGATTCTTTTATGTCTACATATCTAGTAGCTAACCATCCTTCTCCATCTTCTAAAGAAACTTTAACCCATTCTCCTTGAGTTCCTATAACTTTAAATTCATCTCCTGTATAAGCAACAGTTTTAACATCTCCACTATTTCTTATCTTTACAGCAACTCCATCTTTAACAACTGCTGTTTTATATGTAGTTTCTTGGTATTCTCCTAAATCTAAAGTTCTATCTGAATTTTTATCATTTTCGTTATTGTTTTCTACTTGATCTGCGTTTGCTACTGTATTCATTGATAATGCCATTACTGATGCAAACATTGGTACTAATATTTTTCTCTTCATAATATTTCTCCCTCCAAAAATTAACCATAAATAATATCCTTATGTGTTATTTTTATAGGTGCTATTATAATTTAGGATAAAATACTAATACACAAGACTTTTGTAAATTTTTAATATGTAACATTTTTTGTAACTTTTTTGTAATCTATCTTTTTAATTTCTATAGTATTCTTATATTAACAAATTAACTGACTATTTTTAATAATAATTTTTAAATTTACATCTTGTATAAATATAATATTTGTAATTAATTAAATTAATTATTTTATCCAATGTATCACCTAAAAATACATTCTTTAATTAATATTATATATCAATTATGTCTATAAGTAAAGATATTTATGGGTCTCAAGTCATTTAATAACATAAATTCCACATTTATGTGTTTTTTTATGTCGAAAATTAATTCATTTTAAAATAGAAAATACTCCTTAATATTATAAACTAATTTTAAAAACTTTCTAAAAAACTTTAAGTTTTTTTAACTGTATCTGTTAAATATAGTTCATATACATAATATATATATTTTTTTAATCAATTATATAAATATAGCATCCTTTACATTTTGGAAAATATGCTATTTGTTAACAAATCAAGAATAACTAAATAATCATTATTTTATTGATTTAAGTTTTGACTTATACTTCTTATGTATAAATTATAGTAAATAAGTAAATTAAATTTTCAATTTCTTAGATATAATAATTATTAAGCTCCATCATTATATTAACCCACATTTAGATTAATGCTGCTAACCTTACGGGTCTATATTTGTTAGAGTTTTATTATTGTAAAATTTAACTAGCACAATGAGTTATTTATAATAATTTTTATTAATTTAATGAAATACCAACGCTATAATAATAAATAGCTTTCATACATTCAACAAATTAATTGTAAACAAATATTTTTTTTGCTATAATTATATTAAATTTATGATAAGGGGGATTTTACAATGGCTTACATGATAAACGATGCTTGTATAAGCTGTGGTTCTTGCGAAGCTGAATGTCCAGTTGAATGTATATCTTCAGGAGATGACAAATACGTTATAGATGCAAACACTTGTATAGAATGTGGTTCTTGTGCAGGAGTTTGTCCAGTTGACGCTCCTCAACCAGAGTAATAAAAATAAAAAGCTATCTTAGATGTATATTTATACATAAAGATAGCTTTTTTATTTATTCATTTTCTTTCATTAAGTATGATAATGTAAATAAACTCTCTGTTAGATTTACATTTTCTACTATCACACCTTTAGGAACATCTAAATCTATAGGTGCAAAATTCCAAATACCTTTTACTCCTACATTTACTAATCTATCAACAACATCTTGTGCTCCATTTTTAGGTATACATAATATTGCTATATCAATATTATCCTCTTCAACAAAAGATTCTAAATTTTCTGAGTCTAATACTTCAAAGTCCCTTATTTTTAGTCCGATCATTCTAGGGTTTGCATCAAATAGTGCTTTAATTTCAAATCCTGATTTTCTAAATCCAGCATAGTTAGCTATAGCTTGACCAAGATTTCCAGCTCCTATAAGTACTGCATTGTATATTTTGTTAAGACCTAATATATTTCCAATCTCATTATGTAAGGCTTCTACATTATATCCATATCCTTGTTGCCCAAAGCCTCCAAAATTATTTAAATCTTGTCTTATTTGAGATGCTGTGAATCCTATTATATCACTTAATTCTTTAGAAGATATTCTTTGAACATCTTTATCTAATAAATCACCTAAGTATCTATGGTATTTAGGTAATCTTCTTATTACTGCCATAGATATGTTTTTTTCTGCCATATTGTCACCTCCCGATAGTTAATTTTTAACATTTTTTTTATGTTTCCCAAACAAAAAATATATATCCTTGATTATATTATACCAAAACATTATAATTTTAGGTAGTTTAAGGAGGTAGAAATTTATGATTGTTTTGTCATGTAATAACTTAAATAAAAGTTTTGGAATAGATTCTATATTAGAAAACGTAAATTTCACAGTAAATGAGTACGATAAAATCGGTATAATTGGAGTTAATGGTACGGGAAAAACTACTCTATTTAAAATAATTTCTGGAATATATGGTTATGATAGCGGAGATATATATACTTCTAAAGATTGTGAAATTGGCTATTTAGAGCAAAATACAAATTTCCATTCTGAAAATACAATCCTTGAAGAAGTTCTTGAAGTTTTCAAAGATGTAATAGAAATGGAAAAATACCTAAGGGATTTAGAACACAAAATTTCTGAAGAAAGCTCAAATACAAACTCTACCACTCTAGAAAAGCTTATGAATGAGTATTCTAATAAATTAGAGGCATTTTCTGATATGAATGGGTACGGATATAAATCAGAAGCAAAGGGTGTCTTAAAAGGATTAGGTTTTAGCGATGAAGATATGGATAAACCTATTAGTATTCTTTCTGGAGGGGAAAAAACTAGAGTTTTATTAGGTAAACTTCTTTTAAAGAAACCTACTTTACTTTTATTAGATGAGCCTACTAACCACCTTGATTCGGAAGCTATAGAATGGTTAGAAGTTTTCTTAAAGCAATATAAAGGGACTGTAATATTAATTTCCCATGATAGATATTTCTTAGATCAAGTTGTAAATAGAATTTTCGAAATTCATAATAAAAAATTAAAAACTTACAATGGTAATTATTCTGATTTTATTAAAGCTTCAGCTATAGAAAAAGAACTAGAGTTAAAGAAGTTTGAAGATCAACAAAAGGATATAAAGAAACAAGAAGAATCAATAGAAAGACTTAAAGCTTTCGGTCGAGAAAAACATTTAAAGAGAGCTAGAAGTAAAGAAAAAGCTTTAGCAAAAGTTGATGTATTAGATAAACCTGAGGCTTATAGAAAAAAAGCTAAAATAGAGTTTAACCCTTCTGTTACTAGTGGAAATGATGTTCTACAATTAAGAGATATATCTATGGGGTATGGAGAAAGAATTTTATTTAAAGATCTTAATTTAGATATATACCGAGGAGAAAAGGTTGCTCTTATCGGTGCTAATGGTATTGGAAAATCAACTTTATTTAAGATAATTATGAATGAGATTACTCCTTTATCTGGAGACATAAAGTTCGGAACTAATGTTAACGTATCTTATTTCCACCAAGAGCAAAAAACACTTAATCTAGATAATACTATTATTGATGAAATTTGGGAAGATAACAAACAATTAACTCAAACATCTTTAAGAACTATGCTTGGTGCATTTTTATTTGAAGGTGAAGAAGTATTTAAAAAGATATCAACTTTAAGTGGTGGAGAGCGAGCTAGAGTAGCTATACTTAAGCTTATATTATCTAATGCAAACTTATTATTGCTAGACGAACCTACAAACCACTTAGATATAGATTCTAAAGAAGTTCTTGAAGAAGCCCTATCTAGTTATACAGGAACTATATTTACAATCTCTCATGATAGATATTTCTTAAATACTGTTGTTGATAAAGTATTGGTTTTAGATGAAAATGGAATTACTGAATATCTTGGAAATTATGATTACTATATAGAAAAGAAAAAACAAGTTCAAGAAATGAATACAGTTGAAGTAATAGAAGAAAAAACAAAAACTCAACTTAAAGAAGAAAAAAGAAAAGAAAGAGAACAAAGAGAAGCTGAGAAAAAAAATAGAGTTAAACGACAAAATATAGAAAAAGAAATAGAAGAAACTGAAGCTAAGATAGAAGAGATGGATGTTCTTTTATGCCAAGAAGAAGTTTACTCTAATCCTGAAAAATCTAAAGATGTTAGCCTGCAAAAAGCTAGTCTAGAAGAAAAATTATCAGCTCTTTACGAAGAATGGGAGTCCCTAATGTAGTAAAAAGAATCTCAGAATAATATTAAATTATTGTTCCGAGATTCTTTTTTAATTATAGTCTTTATATAGTTACATAAAACCATTATTATGTTATGATTTATATCATAAAAATTTATATAAAGAGGTGATTAAATGGAAGGATTATTTACATTAAGTGATAATAATAAAAAATTTTATAAATTACTTATTTCATTATGTATCCCCATAATAATCCAACAACTTATATCTACATCAGTAAATATAATAGATACTGTTATGATAAGTAGTTTAGGCGAAACTTCTGTAGCCTCAATAGGGGTTGCTAATCAATATTTCTTTTTATTTAACATGGCATTATCAGGTATTGTTGGAGGGTCAGGAGTATTTATCTCTCAATTCTATGGAAAAAATGATAGAATTAATATAAAAAAGACTACTAGCTTTACTACTTTATTATCTGTTGGACTTAGTGCCATATTTGTACTTTTAGCTACTCTGTTTCCAACTAATATTATAAATATTTTCTCTAAAGACCCTGAAGTCATTAAATTATGTAGAGAATATTTTAGTATAATAGTATTTTGTTATCCACTTATAGCTATTAGTACTGTATTTAGTATGGGTTCTAGAAGTGTTAGAAACCCAAAGCTTGGTATGATTTGTAGCTCTATAGCTCTAGTAGTTAATATCATATTAAACTATTGTTTAATATTTGGTAATTTAGGTTTACCAGCTTTAGGTGTTAAGGGTGCAGCTTTAGCTACTGTGATAGCTAGAATTATAGAATTTATTCTAATAATTAGCTATGTATACTTTATAAAAAAGGATTATATATTAAAATTCAATTTAAAAGACTTTAAACTTATAGACAAAGATTTTATAAATACCTTTATATCAAAAACTTTACCTGTATTTATAAATGATACTACATGGGCAATTGGTACAATTCTATATTCTGTAGCTTATTCACAGGCTGGTACTTCAGCAATAGCCGCTAGCCAAATAGCTACAAGTACAGGTAATTTCTTTATTATAACTTCTGTTTGTATCGGTATTGGTGCATCTATTATGTTAGGTAATGAACTAGGTGCTGATAGAATAGATACTGCTATAACTTATGCTAAAAAGTTTTCTAAACTAGTAGTTATAGTAGGACTAATTTGCGGTGGATTATTAATATTAAATATTCCTATATTATTAAAAATGTTTAGTGTATCAAGTGATTTAGCCCCTGATATGACAAAAATATTCTTTATAATGGGTATAATGTTAGCTTTAAGAGCATTTAATACTCTTATTGTAATAGGTATATTAAGAAGCGGTGGAGATACAAAGTATTCTTTATACCTAGAGTTAGGATGTATGTGGTTTGCTTCTATTCCACTTACTTTTATAGCAGCTTTCAAAGGAGCTCCTATATATATTTTAGTACTTCTTAGCTATTCTGAAGAGATAGTTAAGTTTATATTTGGTGTACCAAGGGCTTTATCTAAAAAATGGGCTAATAATATAGTTAAAGAAATGAATTAAAATATTAAATAAAACCTATACGGTAAAATTATATAAATTTACTGTATAGGTTTTATAATTCTTATTTAATCTACTAATTATATTTTTACGATATCTTTAAAATTAATCTTAAATATATTTCAATTTTTATTTTCCAAATATACTTTTAAGAATATTAAGTATTTCTGTCACTACTTCAATATTTGATTTCATATTTTCTTTAGTCACAATAAAATCTGCTGTAACATCAGTTGCTACCTCAGTTATATCCTTCATATTTTCACTAACATCATTGAAATTAGATATTACTTCTGGTAATTTTAATAACGAATTTCTTATATTATTTTTATTATCTATTACTAATTCATTAGAATTTTTAATAAGTTTATTTAAATTAGATAAAGTTATTATTATGTATATCAGAGCTATGCAGCCTAATGTAGCTAGTATAAAATATATTATCTTTAAATCTATATACATTTTAAACCTCTGTATTTTCTTCAGCTACTTCAGTATTTTCTATTAGTTGTAATGGCTCTATTTCAACTATTTCATTTTCACTTTTCTCATTTTTTCTTTTCGCTAAATACTCTTTTATTTTATCTTTAGACTCTTTTACCTTAAATTTAGTATCTTCTATATTTTCATTTATTTTATTTTTTACTTGATTTGATTTTTCTTTTACATCTTCTATAGTTTCTTTTCCTGATTTAGGTGCTATTAATACACCTGCTATTGTTCCTACTACAGCTCCTGTTGCCACACCTGCAGTTGCTATAGCTATTTTTTTGTTTTTATCTTTTTTTATTTGTCTATTTCTTTTTTCTTCTATTTTTTGTAATAAACTCATATATTCTTCCTCCTAATTTGTTTTTATATAATTATACTATTTTTAAAAGTAAAATAATACATTTTTCTACATATTTTGACATTTAATTATAGTAACGTAGATTTATTATATTGGAATTTAATATAATAAAAAAACTAGACGAAATATGTATATTTTCATCTAGCTTTTAATGTATGAGTATTATAACTTTTTATAAAATCTAATATATAAGTTTATTTTTGTCCTATTCTTAAATTTGGAACCGCATTTAAACTCATATCATCTCTTCTTCCATTAATGTAACTATAATATCCTGCACAGCCTATCATTGCTGCATTATCTGTACATAAAACTGGAGATGGATATTTTATATCTATATTATTTTCTTTTCCTAATTCAGTAAGTTTATCTCTAAGTGCTGAATTACATGCAACTCCACCAGCAAGTGTTATAGTGTTATATCCTTTTTCCTTCGCTGCTTTTATAGCTTTTTGAGATAATACTTCAACAACTGCTTCTTGGAAAGATGCACAAACATCTTCAACAACTATTTCTTCATTTTTCATTTTCTTAGCATTTAAGTAATTTAAGACTGCTGATTTTAATCCACTAAAACTAAAATCATATCCTTCATCTAAGTATGCTCTTGGGAAGTCTATTGCATTTTTATTACCTTCTTTAGCTAATCTATCTACTATCGGTCCACCTGGATATCCCAGTCCCATAGCTCTAGCTATTTTATCAAATGCCTCTCCTGATGCATCATCTCTTGTTCTTCCTAGTATTTCATACTCTCCATAATCTTTAACCTCTACTAAATGAGTATGCCCTCCAGATACTATTAAAGTTATAAATGGTGGTTTTAAATCTTTATGTTCTATATAGTTTGCGCTTACATGACCTTCTATATGGTTAACTCCTACTAAAGGCTTATTTAAGGTAAATGCAAGTGCTTTTGCATGTGATAATCCAACTAATAATGCACCAACAAGTCCTGGTCCATAAGTTACTGCTATATGATCTATATCATTTAGTGCTATATTAGCTTTATCTAAAGCTTCTTGTAATACAACATCTATATTTTCTATATGTTTTCTTGATGCAACCTCTGGTACTACTCCTCCAAATTTCTTATGTAAATCAACTTGAGTATTTATTATATTTGATATAACTTCTCTACCATTTTTTAAAACTGCAACAGATGTTTCATCACAGCTACTTTCTACAGCTAATGTTATTATGTCTTTCATATTTACACCACCTTTATATCATTCCACATTATCATGGCATCTTCTTTGTTATCACTATAATATTCTTTTCTAATTCCAGCTAGCTTAAATCCATATTTTTTATAAAGATTTTGTGCCACTATATTAGAAACTCTAACTTCTAATGTCATTGATACTATATTATTTTCTCTACAAAGCTCTACTAAAGCTTGTACTAATTTATCTCCGATTTTTCTTCCTCTATAATCACTATGAACTGCTACATTTGTAATATGACCTTCATCCATTACAAACCATATACCAACATATCCAACAACTTTTCCATCTAATTTAGCTACTAAATATCTTGCAACCTCATTATTTAATTCTTTTTTAAATGCATCTTTAGACCAGTGATGTTCAAAACAATTTTTTTCAACTTCAAAAACTCCATCAATATCTTTAGATGTCATTTGCTCTATCAGTATATTATTTTCCATCATTTAACCTCTTCATTTTTTCATCATATTGGACTTCTGCTTGAGATTTTCTTATATATAATGGGTTTATGCTATAGCAATCATAAACATCTATATTGTTATTGTATTTTTCTATAGCTATTGAGCATAAGCTACTAGCCTTGCTTACATTGTGAGATGGTGCTGGTACATGTATATTAGATATATCTTTAATTTTATCTTCGTATTTATATACAGCTTCTCCAACTATAATCCATTCTTCATTAGTGTTTTTTAATTCTTCTATAAGTTCATCTATTTCAACTACATCTACACCTTTTAACTCAACTAACCTATTATTTTCAAATTTATATTGACCCATATAAACTTGAGTTCTTTGAGCATCTAATATAGAGCATATCTTTTTATCACATAAATTCATATTTCCCGCTAGTAACTCTACTGAGTTTACACCTACTATAGGTAGGTTATTTACATGTGCTATAGCTTTAGCAGTTGCCATAGCTATTCTTAATCCTGTAAATGATCCTGGACCTTCACATACTGCTATTAAATCTATTTCATTTATATTTAAATCACTTATATTTAGCATATTCTCTATCATTGGCATAAGCTTTTGAGAATGTGTTTTTTTAGTATTTATTGTATATTCACATATTAACTTATTATCTTCTATAACTGCTACACTTGTAGCCAGCGAAGATGTATCTATACCTAAAACCTTCATTATTTTGTCAACTCCTCAACTATTTTTTCGTATTTTTCTCCAACTGGATTTAATATCATTTCTCTTGACATATCTTTATATTTTAACTCTATGTGTAAATATTCATCTGGAAGTATATCTTCTATTAAGTTTGCCCATTCTATAATACATACACCCTCACCATTTATATACTCTTCATACCCTATATCATACATTTCATCACTACTACCAATTCTATATACATCAAAATGATATAGAGGCATTTTTCCTTCATATTCATTTACTATTGTAAATGTAGGGCTTGTTATATAATCATCTACCTCTAGTGCTTTAGCAAGACTTTGAGTCATTGTAGTCTTTCCTGCACCTAGATCTCCAATTAAACATATTACACTTCCTGGTGTTAGTAAATTTCCTAATTTATATCCGATTTCCTTAGTTTTATTTTCATCTTCTAAATATATTTTAACCATTATTTTTCATCTCCATTAAGCTACGAGTCTTCTTTAATATAATTATCAACTAGATATTATTATAGTATAACATTTTATTATTATAAAGTGTTTCTAATTTGTGTATATCTTATTGTTACCTTTTGTTATGAATTCACTATTATTAAAATAAGTATATACGTTAAATAAAACTATTAAGTTTTTTGTTTTTTATCTTCCTATCTCTTTTTAAATGGCTATGTTAAACAAAATGGTTGTTAATGTATTTATTCCTTAAAATAGGTTATAATATAAGTATAGTAATATATACTTAGGAGGAATGGATATGTCTTTGCATAAGAACTTAGAAAAACATATAAAAACTTTAAATTTAAATGAATTAGAAGAACTATTCAATATACTAAGTTCTCTTTTGATTTCTCCTACATATTCATCTGATTTTAACGAAGAAATTAAAGAAGCAAAGTATTTTAAAGGTGAGATTTGTCCTAGATGTTATGAAAATCATATTATTAAATATGGAAAAAGATATGATAGACAGAGATTTAAGTATAAAAAATGTGGTAAGGTATTTGATGAAAGAACATCATCCATTATTTCTAGTACAAAATTACCTATTGATAAGTGGTTTAAATATATAACTTTATTAGTAAATAAAGCAACAATAAGAGAGTGTGCTAATGAATTAGGTATAAGCGTTAAAACATCATTTTTCATGCGTCATAGAATCTTAGATTGCTTAAATATTATACTTGGAAAAGGATTTGTTAGTGGTATTGTAGAAAGTGATGAGACATACTTTAGAGTGTCATATAAGGGTAATCATAGCAAAGGAACTAATTTTGTTTTACCTAGAAAACCTCATAAGAGAGGAGGTCAAAAGCAAGGTAAAAGTAGTGGTGATAAACTAAGAGGCATCTCTAATGAAAAAGTATGCGTAGGTATTTGTATAGATAGAAAAGGGAATGTAATATCTGAAAAATTATGTACTGGTAGAGTTAAGTTCTCTCAATTAAAAGATTTCTTTAATAATAAGATAGGAGAAGGCTCTACGCTTTGTGTAGATAGTCATTATTCTTATATGAAGATACCGACTGTATTTAATGTAACTCTTAAAAGAATAGAAAGTGGTAAATATAAAGATGGAATATATCATATTCAACATGCAAATAGTTATCACAGTAGATTGAAAGGGTGGATTAAGGATTTTAATGGTGTTGCGACCAAGTATTTGCAGAATTACCTTACATGGTTCAGATGGTGTGAAATAACTAAGAAAGAGAAAGATATTTCAAAGGTTAAGGAATTATTTATAAACTTAGTTACAACTGAAAACTACTCTACTATAAATACTATAAAAAATAGATACATTGAGCTAAGTTAAAAGAATATATTTTTATTAATATATGCTGGCTAGATTAATAAAATCATTTTACAATGTGAAAATACTTGAATATTTTATATAATATAATTAAATTCGCAATTGTTATATATTTCTAAATATAAACTAATATTAATATGGGGGTAATATATGGATGAAAAAAATGATAATATAGCAAAAAAGATATATATTAAAATATTGATTGTACTATTTTCAGTTAGTTCAGTGATTGCAATTGGAGGTAAGATAGTTAAACAAATACTACGAGGATATGGTTATGTTTTTCATTCTTGGTTGGATGTTACTTATTTAATAGCTTGGGTCTTAATGATAGGTCTAATTTTAATTATACCTTTTACCTATTTAAACGCATGGCTTGGAGGTATTATTATACCATTTGTTTTATTTGTTGCATTTATTTGGGGAACTATTGGATACAATGAAGAAATTAGAAAAGGAGAATACATTGTAACTGAGACACAACAAATAGGTGAAAAAGCTATTCGATACTATGAGAATATTAACATCCTTTTTATGAAATTTCATCACGAGGAATATGTACGATAACATTTATAGAAAATTAGGGGGATTATATATGGCAAAAGTAATTAGGTTAAGTTTATTTTTAATTACTATATCATTGTTTTTGACAGGATGCAGTAATTCAAAAGAAGATATAACTTTGGATATTAATAAAAATGAAAATTTCATTGATACTAATAATATTAATCAAATTATTTATAATGATATTTATTTAAAAGAAAGTGAAGAACAAGAATTGATAAATATAATAGAATCATTAGAAAAAAATAAACCTACTATGTCAGATGAAGAACGATATGATTTAAGAGCTGATATATTCTTTAACTTAAATCAAGACCAAGTTCTTAAATTTGGGGACTGTTATACTGTATTAAGCCAAGTTATTTTGGATGGTAGATATAAAGCATTATTTGATAAGGAAAATAATCGATGGGATGCTTATGATAATAATGATTTATATGGAATTGTAAATACCATAAGATACATATCTAATTCAGTAAAAAAACAAGCGTTTAAAAATGATTTAAATAGGATTGAAGCATTGTGTTTATATGGATTAGAAAATAGAGATATTATTGCACTTATTGATGCAAGAAGAATAATGCGAGATATTCAATATCACATATTTGAAGTTCCATATTTTAAAGAGGGAGATGCTATAGTTGAAATAAATGAAGAAGATTATAGCATATATTATGGAGCTAGTGAAGTATTAGAAGGAGATAGATATAAAACTATAGGTATATATAGATATAAATAGTTTAACATAGCCTTTTATAAAATTAGGCTATGTTTTAAATAAGTGTTGAAAATGATATAATATAAACTAAATCGCAATTGTCATATATTGTGACTTATAAGTAAAACACTATAATAGTGTTGATTATGAAGAAAGGTGATGCGATGAAACAAGAAAAAAGGATATATATACGAAAGTATGTTTCAGCAATTATATTTTCTAACATAATAGTATGGTTTAGCTGGGCATTGCCATTAATACTACTAGATGGTATAAAACTTAATGATGAATATCTTTTACAATTGGGATTTCTGTTAAGAATAGTGCTAAGTACAATACCTTTCATAGTGCTATTTGATTATACTAAGAGGAAGTATAAAGAAAATAAATTTACGAAAATGTGCTATATTTGTAGTATTATAAGTATGTTGTTATTACCAACTTTGTTTTTCATATTACATCTTGAAATAGGATATGGAGGTTGGTTTTGGTAAAAGTTATAATTTATAGAAGTAGCTTAATAGACAATATTAATATATTACGAACAATTTATAGTAAGTTATAGAAGCAACCACATCTTAGAATTCAATGTATTGAAAAATCTAAGTTGTGGTTGTTTTTATGTCATATTTATCACGAAGAGGGCTAACATAGCCTATTATTAAAATAATATAGATAAAGTATTTATTATTTTATCTTAATATGAGATTAAAATTATCTTATAAAGTTTGTAAATGTTTTACATTGAGCTTAAAGTGATTGAAATTGAGCTTTTCACTCTCTAAAACCTTCATTAAAATTTACCCACCATGATATATTATTTGTTTTTTATCACAATTAGTATCATATATAAAATTTATTTTAATTACATAAATTACAAGGAATATATTTAATAAGTAGATAAATAAACGCATTGAAGATATAATAGCAAAAAAAGACAGTGATAAAAGAGAATAGAGAATACAAATTCTGAGAAAAATTTATTCAAGAAATTAAATAAAGCGGATTACTTAGTTAAATTTAGGAGGATACGATGAAAAAATTTTTAAAAAAGATATTTGTATTAATGACAATATGCATTAGTATACCATCTAATAATTTTATATTTGCAGAAAGTGATGAAGAGTCATATTTAAAAGAAGATAAAGCGATAACTGAAAGTTTAGGAAGTAATATGATTTATGCACCTCACACAGGTAATGTAAATCTTGATTATCTATATCAAATGATACAACATCATAAAGGTGCTATTGATATGGCAAAAAATTTACTAAACAACGGAGGAGAAAATGAAGAGGTAGTTCAAATAGCTAAGGATATAATAAAAAATCAAACAATAAGTATAGCTAGTATGGAAAGCTTAATGAAAACTCTAATAGAGAATTTAACACAAGATAAAGTAAGGGAAGAAAAATATTTAAAAGAGTATGAAAAAATTGTAAAAGAGATGATGTGTGGACTTGAAAATCTTAAGCCTACAGGAAATGTAGATAAAGACTTTTTACAATCAATGATAGTTCATCATCAGGGTGCGATAGATATGGTAAACTCAATAATTAAGTATACTGATAATGCTGAAATTAAAAAAATGGCAGAAGGAGAATTACAAAATCAACAACCTGAAATAGACAATATGAAAAAACTTTTTGACAGTATAAAATAAAAATAAGTAGCCAATAAATTATCATAAGATTATTGGCTATTTATTTTTATATACAATTACTATATGAAACTTTCTAATTATACAGTTATAAATATCGTAACCAATACTTATAATACCCTTCTAAATATAATTATATTTAGTATATCAAATAAATAAATGTTTATATATTATATTATAACTTAACGTTTAAAGGAAGGGGATAGTATGGCTTATAACTATGATAAATTTGATAAAAGTATTACCGAGTTTGTAAAAGAAAATAATATACAAAGTAGTACAGATTATTTATTAATAACTTCGCTTAAGGATAAATTTACCTATGTTTATGAGTATAAAAATGGATGGGAGTTAGAATACAAATGGAGTTCTACAGTTGGAAAATTGTCAACACCAACTATAAAAGGTGTATTTAGTGTAGGTATAAAGTACCCAGCTATAGGTGGAAATACAAGCTCTGTAAAATATGCAACAAATATAGTTGATGATTATTATTACCACTCTATAATATATGATGATAAAGGATTTAATATAAAAGATGATAGATTAGGAGTGGCAATAAGTCATGGATGTATAAGGCTTGCAACTAGTAGTGCAAAATGGATATATGATAATATTCCAGAAGGAACACCCATAATTATTAATTGATATATTTAATAAATTAAGTATATATTTGGATTAAGAATTAATTTTGTAAAATTATAAATTTATTGATACTAAATAAAGAAAATGGTAAAAGTAGGTGGAATTTTGAGGATATAAAAAGTTTTAGAGAAAAAATATATTAATATTTAGAATATAAAAATACAAATTATAGAATAAAGTTATATAAAATATAGATATAAACTCTTTAAATCATGTTGAAAATAATATTATAATAGATAATGGGGATAAAATAAAAATATATATGAGGTGAGTTTATGAAAAATAAATATTATTGTCCATATTGTAAAGGGGAATTAGATGTTTTAGATGGCTGAGGAACAATAAGTTATTATTGCATGGAGTGCAATATGTTAATTTCAAGAAAGAAAATATTAACTGAAGAAGATGTTAAAGAGACTATTGAAAAAACGTAAAATTTGACTAATAATGCAAGGTGAAAAAATAAACATTTAATATTCTGAAAATTATTGCATCAAAGTGAAATTATATATATAATATATATGTATCAAAATAGAACTTAAATCATTAAAGATAGAGGAGCGAAAGTTAATAGTAGTAGTAATGAGATAAGCACAGTGACTTACTATGAAAGGAGCAATCGCCGAAGGTTACAGCTGATGCTTTAAAGCTGTAATACTGGTGATGTATAAAATATATGCATCACTGTCACAAATTATTTTGTGGTGAGCTATCATTTAAGTGTAGAGTATATTTGTATACAAATCCTTAAGTATAAGCTTAAGGATTTTTTATTGGGGGGGAAATATATGTTTTCTAAAAAAATACCATTATTAGTATTGGCATCTATATTAAGTGGGAGTATGCTAGTTGGATGTAGTCAAACAGGAAATAATGTAGGGCAATCTGAAAATATAACTGCTAAGCAAATTTTACAAAATGAGGATGCTAGACTTGCTATATCTATGGCTATAGATAAAGCTCAAATAACTGATGTTATTTTAAATAACGGCTCATTACCAGCTAATGTATATGTTCCAGAAGGTTTGGCATTAGATGAAGATGGTAAGGACTATAGAGAAATAGCAGGGGAAATGGGATTTGGATTTGATAAAGAAAAAGCAGCAGAGCATTGGAAGAAAGCAAAAGACGAATTAGGATTTGATAATACAACATTAGAGTTTTTAACAACAGACTCAGATACAAGTAAACAAATAGGGGAATATATACAAAATCAATTAGAGCAAAACTTAGAAGGTCTAACTATAGAAATCAAGCAAGTTCCATTCAAACAAAAACAACAATTAGAATCACAAGGTGATTTTGAATTACTATACAGTTCATGGATAGCAGATTATCCAGACCCATTAACATTCTTAGAAACATTCACAACAACTGGCAAATTTGGATCAAATAGTGGATATAATAGTGCAGAATATAATAAATTAGTTGATGAAGCTAAAAACTCATTAACACTAGCGAATAGCTGGAAAAAATTTGCTGAAGCTGAAAAAGTTTTATTAAACGATGCATATATATCTCCAGTATATCAAAGTAGCTCTGCATACTTAGAAAAATCTACAGTTAAGGACATAGTTAAATCTGCATATGGAGCTAGAAATACTTATAAATGGGCTTATGTAGAAGGTAAAGATAGCTTCAATATAACGAGTAGTGCAGATTTACCATCATTAGATGCAAGTAAAACTACAGATTTTTATTCTTTTGATGTTTTAAAT
>ERZ827498.2310-NODE-2310-length-18558-cov-4.296168_pt1 | contig 18558 bp, 10 predicted proteins | sample MGYA00519865_ERZ827498 | MGnify/ENA primary metagenome ERZ827498 (study PRJEB31778, sample SAMEA3449328) | human gut metagenome | biome: human gut; feature: human-associated habitat; material: faeces | place: United Kingdom | collected 2010/2012 ...
AATCGTTTCATGGTTATCGGGGTTTAGAAGTTGGTTTCTGATTTTCGTGTGCAAGCATGGCCAGCCAGTCGAGAATGTCGGCGCGCCACTGTGCACGGTAGATATGGGCGGGGTCGAGTGCGCCGCCGTGGCCGCCGCTGGGGTAGATTCGCAGCGAGGCCGGTATGCCGTGGCGTTTGAGCGCCGCATAGAACAGAACGCTGTTGACCGGCGGCACCGAACGGTCGTCGTCGGCCGCCAGCAGCAATGCGGGCGGCGTCGAGGCGGTCACGCGGTTTTGCAGCGACCATTGCGCCTCGTCGCCGGCCGTGCGGTCGGTGCCCAGCAGGTTGTCGAACGATCCCTTGTGGCATTTGCCCGGCTCGGCCGTGATGACGGGGTAGACCAGTACGGCGAAGGCGGGGCGTACCTCTTCGGGGAGCATCGTGGCGGCCGAAGCGGCCAGATGGCCGCCCGCCGAGAAGCCGCAGATGGCGATTTTCGCCGGGTCGGTACCGAACTGCTCTGCATTGCGGCGGATATGCAGGATCGCCCCGGCAGCGTCGATCAGCGGCTGCCAACGCAGCGCGGGCACGGTCTCGTCACTTCGGCAGGTGTAATAGAGGGTAAAGACGTTGTAGCCCGCCTGCAGAAACTGCATAGCGACGGGGTCGGCCTCGCGTTTGCTGCACCAGGCGTAGCCGCCGCCCGGCAGGATGAGGATGGCCGGACGGGTGTTGAAGGCGGGCATCTCGACGGTCCTATCGCGCAGATACCCGATGAGCTGTGCGCCGCCGGGGAGAGTGTGGGTGTATATTTGCATGATGGATTCTTCTTTCTATGGTAAGGGATCGTTTTTTGTCGGCAGGGCGTAGGGGCCGCCTATATGCGGCCCGCAGCTGTACGCAGGCAGACATTCACGGGCAAGCCCGCGGGCCGGGCATGCCCGGCCCCTACAAAGCATACAACACTTCCGTAAAAATTGCAAACAAAACCCGCCGCCCATGGGGCTTGCAACCCACGGGCGGCGGTGTTCTATAGAATCCCTGTTTCCTCTAAAAGTCTTTACAAATTACTCGACAGCGTCAAGAGCCTGTGCCAGATCGGCGATGATATCATCGACATGCTCAGTGCCGATAGACAGGCGGATCGTGTTGCGGCCGATGCCCACATCGGCAAGCTCCGCATCGGAGAGTTGGCCGTGGGTCGTGGTGGCCGGGTGGATTACAAGGCTCTTGACATCGGCGACATTGGCCAGCAGAGAGAAGATCTGCAGATGATCGATGAACTCGAAGGCCTCCTTCTGGCCTCCCTTAATGTTGAAGGTGAAGATCGATGCGCCGCCGTTGGGGAAGTACTTCTCATACAGGGCGTGGTCGGGGTGATCGGGCAGGCTGGGGTGGTTGACCTTCTCCACCTTGGGGTGGTGGGTCAGGAACTCGACGACCTTTTTGGTGTTTTCATTGTGGCGGTCCAGACGCAGGGAGAGCGTCTCGGTACCCTGCAGCAGCACCCATGCGTTGAACGGGCTGATGCAGCCGCCCAGATCGCGCAGGATCACGGCGCGCACATAGGTCACAAAGGCGGCAGGGCCGGCAGCCTCGGCAAAGCAGACGCCGTGGTAACTGGGGTTCGGCTCCGAGAAGGCGGGGAATTTGCCGCTGGCCTTCCAGTCGAACTTGCCGGAGTCAACGATGATGCCGCCCAGAGAGGTGCCGTGGCCACCGATGAACTTGGTGGCAGAATGGACAACGATGTCGGCACCATGCTCGATCGGGCGGATCAGGTAGGGCGTGCCGAAGGTGTTGTCGATGACAAGCGGAATGCTGTGCTTGTGGGCGATAGCGGCAATGGCGTCAATGTCGGGGATGTCGGCGTTGGGGTTGCCAAGCGTTTCAATATAGACAGCGCGGGTGTTGTCCTGAATGGCAGCCTCGACCTCGGCCAGGTCATGGGCGTTGACAAAAGTCGTCTGCACACCGAACGCGGGCAGCGTGTGGGCCAGCAGGTTGGAGGTGCCGCCGTAGATGGTTTTTTGCGCCACAATGTGCCCGCCGTTCTGGGCCAGTGCCTGAAGGGTGTAGTCGATGGCAGCGGCGCCGGAGGCAACGGCCAGCGCGGCAACGCCGCCCTCCAGAGCCGCGATGCGCTTTTCAAAAACATCCTCGGTGGAGTTGGTCAGGCGGCCGTAGATGTTGCCCTCGGCCCTCAGTGCAAAGCGGTCAGCGGCATTCTGGGAATTGGGGAAAACATAGGAGGTGGTCTGGTAGATGGGCACCGCACGGGAATCGGTGACGGGATCGGCCTGCTCCTGGCCGACGTGCAGCTGAAGGGTCTCAAAATGCAGTTTACGCTCGCTCATGATAAAATCCTCATTTCTGTTTTTTTCTGTTTTTTTATTTTAAAAGAAAAGCCGGGGGTCGTTTTGGTACAACTCCCGGGCAGAATATGCAGTGCGGCGCAGGTTTTACAGGCAGTGCAAAGCATTGCCCCGCGCCCGGACTGCATTTGCCCGGGAGTTAGGCATTCGGCCACAGCGGAAGTTCTGACGCAGCAGATCACCGAAAACGTGAGCCATATACTTTGCACCTCCTTGCCTTTTTGTAATAAACCTATGTGATTTGTAGGTTGACTGTATGATAACACGGAATTAACCGTATGTCAATAGGGAAATAGGGATTTTTTGCAAAAACTGTAAACGGGCTGTAAGACGAGGTTTGCCCTCATCCGTCAGCGGACGGGGCCGGATGAGGGCCGCGTTCGTGCAGCCGCCCATTCACTATTCATAACTTACAGTTGAAATCTTCCCCGAAATCGGTTATACTGTTTTGTAATAAAGTTGAAATATGGGGCATTGTCCCCTTTTTAAAAAGGAGCAAGCAATGGCACACACCGTTATGGTCACCGGCGCAGACGGCTTTATTGGCAGCCACCTGACCGAAGAACTCGTCAAGCGCGGCGAAAAGGTCCGCGCGTTCTGTCTGTACAATTCCTTTGGCTCGCTGGGCTGGATCGACACCCTGCCGCCGGAGATCCGCAGCGAAATCGACATCTTCATGGGCGACGTGCGCGACCCCAACGGCGTGCGCACCGCCATGCGCGGGCAGGAGCGCGTGTTCCATCTGGCCGCGCTCATCGCGATCCCCTTCTCCTACCACAGCCCGGACAGCTACGTGGACACCAACATCAAGGGCACGCTGAACGTGCTGAACGCCGCGCGTGAGCTGGACACCCAGCGCGTGCTCGTCACCTCCACCAGCGAGGTCTACGGCACGGCGCAGTACGTGCCCATCGACGAGAAGCACCCGTTCCAGGGCCAGAGCCCCTACTCCGCCACCAAGATCGGCGCGGACCGCCTGGCCGAGAGCTTCTACCGCAGCTTTGACCTGCCTGTCACCATCGTGCGCCCGTTCAACACCTACGGCCCGCGCCAGAGCGGACGCGCCATTATCCCGACCATCATCACCCAGCTGCTGGCCGGTCAGACCGAGATCAAGCTCGGCAGCCTGACCCCGACCCGCGACTTCAACTATGTCAAGGACACGGCCAACGGCTTTATGACGATTGCCGACTGCGACGCCGCGATTGGCCAGGAGCTGAACATTGCGACGGGCGTTGAGCATTCCATCGGTGATCTGGCCAACGAGCTGATCGCCCAGATCAACCCGAACGCCAAGATCGTCTGCGAGGCCGAGCGTCTGCGCCCCGAAAAGAGCGAGGTCAACCGCCTGCTGGGCGATTCCACCAAGCTGCGTGAGCTGACCGGCTGGGCGCCCCAGTACACCTTTGAGCAGGGCCTGGCTGCGACCATCGAGTTCCTGCGCGGCAACCTGGATCAGTACAAGGTCGGGCAGTATATTCTGTAACATCGCAGATTTTTCATGCACTGTAGGGGCCGGGTACGCCCGGCCCCCGACCTTGCCAAGCCGGATACCTTGCGGCGCGGCGAACAGCCGGGCGAGGCATGCCTCGCCCCTACAGGAATCTGATTTTATGTCAAACGTTTCCAAAAAGAAGTTGTCCCTACCCACCGTGCAGCAGCCCGCCGCCCGGTGGGCTTTCGTGTTGGCGGTCTGCGCCTCGCTGGGCGTCGTCGTCAGCTACTACTGGCGCGTGTTCTATGGCCTGGACGCCCGCGGCGTATCTGCGGCGGGCGTGACCGGCCTTTGCGTGGGGCTGGCCGTGCTGGCCGGTGCGGCGGCGCTGGCGCTGCGGCGGGTCAGGGACTTTGCCAAAAAGGGCGCGGCGTGCATTCTGCTGTGCGGCGTGCTGTTTGCCTTTGCCAACCCGCCGATGCAGACCCCCGACGAGACCGACCATTATCTTCGCACCTACGCTATATCCATGGGCCGGTTCGATTTTGATGCCCAGCGCGGCTACCCCGAGGACGTAGACGAGCTTGTTGCGGCGTTCCCCGGCGCGTGGGTCAACGCGCACACCTCGGCAGGGCTGGGCACCGACCCCGACACCCACACCGAGCAGCCGTTCAACTCCGCCGGGTACGCGCTGAAGCAGTACGGCAAGGATGGCCGAGTGGAGAGCATCCGGGATAGTTTTGAACAGTATCTTACCTGGTTGTATAGGGACTCTGTGCCGCAGCGCGTGACCGAGCCGGTCAGCTTTCTGATTTTGCCGTTTTTGCCCGGCGCGCTGGGCATGGCACTGGCGCGGCTGTTTGGGCTTGGCGCACTGGGCTGCCTGTACGGCGGGCGGCTCGTGAACCTGCTGGCCTACACGGCGCTGTGCTATGCAGCGCTGCGCAGTGCGCACAAATGCAGACCTGCGTTTTTGTGCATTATGCTTATGCCGATGTCGCTCTACATGGGTGCGTCGCTGAGCTACGACGCGACGCTTTTGGGCTGCTATTACGTCATGCTGGCCCTGCTGACGCGGGACGAATGGAGCGATAAGACGGCGCTTTTTTATGCGCTGGCCTGCGTGTTCGCCAACGGCACCAAGCCGTATATCAATCTGCTGTGGGTCATGCTGCCGCTGATTTTACGGAAATCCGAGTGGAAGGTGCGTTTCAGCCGCGCCGTGTACGCCGTACTGACCGCTGCGGGCGCACTGGCGCTGACCCTCGGTGTGGAGCAGTACGGCACGCTTTTGCGCCACAACTACGGCGCGATTGCCCGCCAGGGCGGCACCACCGTGAACGGCGGTGCGCAGCTGCTGTTTATTTTGAAAAATCCGCTGCGTTACATCGCGGTTTTACTGGGCACACTGTATGAGAACGACGGGTTCCTCGGCCAACTGGGGCTGTTCGGCTGGAAGGATATGCCGATTGCGTTTATCAGCATCACCGCACCGCTGGTGCTGCTGGCGGCAGCGATGCTCTGCACCGCACAGACCGACACGCTGGGCCGACGCCGCATGGGCTGGCTGGGCGTGTTCGGCCTGTTCTACGCCGTGGGCGCGATGACCGCCATGTACATCACCTACACGCCGGTGGGCATGGTGCGCATCGTCGGCTTGCAGACGCGGTATTTCCTGCCGGTCTGGCTACTGCTGGTGCTGGCCGCGGCGGCTGTGCTGCGGTGGGTGCTGGCCCCGCGGCTGACCGCGGCCAAGGGCGAGGCGCTGGCGGTAACGCTGTGCGGCTGGTATGCGTTTGCCGGGGCCGTGCTTTTGTTCCAGCATTACTTTGTGGGACCGGTGTATACGATTTATAAGTAAAGAAAAGGCTTCTCCCCTCGGGGGAGAAGCTGTCACCGAAGGTGACTGATGAGGGGCGGGTGTGCTCCGGCACGCCGTTCACGGGCAATTATGGCAAGGCCGCCCCTCATCCGGCCCTACGGGCCACCTTCCCCCACGGGGGAAGGCTTACCACAACATGAAAGGAGGCTCGCGCCCATGCTGCATCTACTCTACGCCCTTGCGCTGCTGCTTCTGCTCTGCGGGGCCTGTGCGATTCTGGCGGAGCGGTTTACCCTCTCCCCCGCCTTGCTGCCGCTGCCGGTATTGAGCGGCGCGGTGGTCGTGCTGTATCTCTGCGGGGTCGCGGGTTTCCTGCGCGTTGGCGCTGTGGCTGTACTGCTGGCGCTGGCCGCCGTGTGGGTCGTCGGGCTTGTGCAATACCGCCCTGCCGGGGTGGCCGACGCCTGGAAAAAAGCGGCCTCCGTCCCCGGTTTCACGCTGTTTTTAGGCGGTGCTGCGTTTATCTGGGTGCTGTTCTGTGTACAGCAGCCGATGTTTACCCAGTGGGATGAGTTCACGGCGTGGGGCCTGGCCCCCAAGATGGTCGTGGAGCGCGGCGCATTCTATGTGGCCGACCCGGTCAACCTGAAGGCGTCCTTCACCTACCCGGCAACGAGTTTGATCACATTTTTGTTCCAGCCCTTCGGCCCTTGGGCCGAGTGGGCCTGTCTGGCCGCCATTGACACGCTGGCGCTGGCCTGTCTGGCCGCTGCGTCCGCCCTGCCGCGGGAGCGCTGGGCGGGCGGCGTGCTCGTGTTTGCGGCGGGGTTCCTGCTGCCGTTTTTCTTCTCGGCCACGCCTACGGGCAGCTACGCAGCACAATACGTCAACGCCATGGCAGACCTGCCGCTGGCGATGCTGTTCGGCGGCACGCTCTGCCTGTATTTCGCGGTGGGACGCCGCAAAATTGCTTACTGGCTTGTTGCGCTGCCGCTGGCCGTGCTGACGCTGACCAAGGACATCTGCTTTGCCTACGGGCTGATCGCGGTATTCCTGATCGGGCTGGATCTGTGGCTGGCCGCAGACGAGCCCTGCAGAAAGGCGTTCCCCAAGGCTCTGCTCCGGGCGGGCGCACTGGCTGTTATCGTGCTGGCGGCGTTTTCAAGCTGGGGCCGCTACACGGCGGCTGTCACCCCCACGGCGGACACCGCCGCGAGCGTCGGCAGTGAGGGCCTGAGCTACGGCGCGGTATTGGTCGGCGGCGTAAAGCAGCTGCTGGGCATGGGCCGCACCGAAAAGTTCGCGCAGATCATGGCCGCCATGGGCAGCGCGTTCTTTACGCGGCGCATCTGCCTTTTGGGCGGCGGCATCATGGCTGTGGCTGCCATTACAATGGTCGCCGCCGCGGCATGGCTGGCCGCTGACAGGGGCGCACCGCGCCGCCGCGTGCTGGCCGCGCATCTGGGGTTTGCGTTCTGCTTTGCGGCGCTGTATCTGTTCCATCTGATTCTGTACAACTACAACTTCTCCGACCTGGAGGGACTGGCGCTCAAGGACTATGACCGCTATCTGGCCCCCTACTATCAGGCGTGGATGCTGGCGATGCTCTGCCTGCTGGCGCGCGGCGCGCGGGAGCGGCTGGCGCAGCTGGCGACGGGCGGCGCGGCGGCGGTGATTATTGCTGTATTCTGCTGGCGCGGTGTGCCCGCGGCGGGCTTCTGGTCCGGTACCGACAGCCTGTACACGCTGCGCGCCGACGTGCAGAACCGCGCCGACACGATGAACACCGTGCTGGGCTGGCCGGACCGCGTGCTGGTCATCAGCCAGGGCGACGACGCCACGCGATGGTATTATTATCGGTATGAGCTGACCGCGCAGGTCGTGAACGGCTTTGGCGGCTTCTATGGCCGTCTGGGCGAGGCGCAGGACCGCTGGGACAGCGATTTTATGAATCTGGTCGAGAGCGAAAACTGGACGCTCTACGACTACAAGGCCGTCTGCGTGCCGGACACGCTGGTCGCCTATATGGCCGAGAAGGACTGCGATTATATCCTGATCGACCGCGCGGACGACTATCTGCAGCGGGAGTTCAGCCCCCTGTTTGAGGGCGGGCTGACCAACGACATGCCCGCAACGCTCTATCATTTTGAGGGCGCGGACGCGGCAGTGCCGTTCAAGCTGGCAGCTGTGGCAGAAAGCGGGGTGGAGTAAATGCGTAAACCGCTTTTGAAGGCGCGGCAGCTGCTTTTGCTGGCATATCTGCTGGCGGCGGTGCTTTGGGTGGTGCGGTGTCTCGTCGGCTGCGGCGTCATGCTGAACTACAAGCTGCAGGGCAAAATGCCCCAGACGCACGTGGACGCCGCCGAGCTGGTGACCGAGAGCTTTGCGCCCTATTCGTCCAACGAATGGTGGACGCCGCCGGACGACGACCCGGCGTGGTATCTTTCCACCGACAGCGACCCGCATATTTACTGGCAGGGCCAGGGGTATATCGAGACCGCCGTGCTGGACGCGGCGCACCGACTGCCCCCGGGCGGCGTGGCGCTGTACTATTTGAAGCCCGGCCAGACCGACTACACCGAGGCGCAGAAGGTCTACGCCAGGGTCACGGCCCCCGGCGTCTACACGTTTGATTTGAGCGGGCAGTGGGTCACGGGGCTGCGCATTGACCCGGACAGCGTGGGCGGCGTGCCGACGCTGTTTACCGGCATTGATCTGAACCCCCCGCGCCCATGGTACACCCGCTTTGTCCCGACGGCAGGCTGGTGGCTGGTGCTGGCGTTTGTGCCGGCAGTGGCGGCGGCAATGGCGAGCGCGGTTTATTCCTTCTTTATAAAGAAGGAACCGTAGGGGAGGGATTTATCCCTCCCGGGGTGTGTGCGCTGGCGGAGACCTCCCCGGAGGGGTCAAGACCCCTCCCTACGAACTAACGTTTACGGGTGCCCTGTAGGGAGCGGTCTTGACCGCTCCGTGCCCGTGTGCGGCAATGGAAAACTTCACGGGAGGGATGAATCCCTCCCCTACTATTTCCCCGTAAAGGAGCTGACCCTATGGAACTACTCTGCGTACTGGCGGCGGTGGCGGCGCTGTTCTGCGGCTGCGCGGTGCTGACGCTGAAATGCCGCGTCCCGGCATCCGTCGCACCACTGACGGCACTGTCCGCCATCGTCGCGGTGCTGACACTGGCCGCAATGGCGGGCGTTCTCTACCCCGCCGCGTGGCTGCTGTATCTTCTCTGTCTGGCGGGCGGCGTCTGGGTCGCGGCATCCTGCAGGGGCAGCACCGGCGCGGCGCAGCGCCTTTTCACCCCGGGCAGCGTGCTTTTCTGGGGCATGGCGCTGGCATTCACGGTCTACTTTTTTGTGCGGCAGCCTATGGCGACGGACTTTGACGAGCTGAGCCTGTGGGCAACGGCGGTCAAGATCACGAAGGTCAACGACAGCCTGTACGCCACCGCCGAGCTGGGCACGCCCTGGGCCGCGACCCAGAACCCCGGCCTGCCGCTGCTGGCGTATTTCTTCCAGTTTTTCGGCGATTATGCAGATTGGAAAATTTACGTCGGTTATGACATTTTGTATTTTTCCGTGTTTGCCGCCGTTGTGGGGGCTGTCCCGCGGGAAAAATGGCGCGTGGCCGTGCCGATGGCCGCCGTGCTGTGGTGCGTGCCGTTCTTCTTCACGAACTACAACCACACGATCTACCTGACGACCACCTACATGACCAGCTACGGCGACGTGCCTGCGGGGCTGGTGTTCGGCGGCGCGGTGGCCGCGTGGCTGGCACTGCGCCAAAATTCAGCCCCCAAGTGGGCCGTGCTGCCGATTCTGGCGCTGTCTGCCAACATCAAGGCCAATACGTTTGTATTGGCGCTGGTGGCGGCGGGGCTGGTGGCTGTGGACGAGTGGCTGTTTGCCGACGACGGCGATTTCAAGGCCGGTCTGCTCCCCCGCACCGGGTTCAGCCTTGCCTGCTTTGCCGCGCCGATGGCAATTTACTATCTGTGGAATGTGCGCTATGTCGGCTGGCTCGTCAGCCGCAGCGCCAGTGATTCCGGCGTCGGCGAGACGAGCGCCCCGCTGTCCGCCGTCGTGGTCAACGGCATTAAAATTCTGCTGGGGCAGCCGGTGGAGGGCTTTTACGCCGAGCGCGAGGCACAGTTCCGCACTGCAATGGCCGACATGGGCCACCAATTCTGGACGAGTGACGGCAAGCTGAGCATGATCGGGCAGGGCCGCAATGTGGTCGCGCTGATTGCCATTGTGTTTGCCGTGGCGATCCTGGCTGCGGCGTCGCGGCGGCTCAAGGCACGCATCGCGGTCATCGGTGCGCTGTCCGGCGTCTGCTTTTTGGGGTATAACCTCATGTTGGCGCTGAGCTACGGCTTTATCTTTGTGCCGTTCCAAGCTGAACAGCTGATTGACTATAACCGCTACATTTACAGCTATTACATCGGCTGGTTCATCCTTGCGCTGGGGTGTCTGTCGGTGGCGCTGCTGCCGCAGATCACGGTCAAGTGTGAGGCCGACGGGCCGACAGCGGTTTTTGCTGCGACCCGCCGCCAGCCGCGCCCTGCGTTTGAGCTGTTTGTGCTGGTGCTGGCCTGCGGGATGCTGTTCCGCCAGGGCCAGCTGATTCTGCCGCAGCTGAGCGTGCTGGGCTTTGCGGACAGCGAGTTCACCGACCGCCGCGCCGAGCGCGCCGAGGCCCAGCTGGTGTGCAGCTACCTCGCCCCCGATGACCGCGTCTTTTATGTCGGGCAGGGCGACAACGGCGAGGGCTGGTTCAGCGCCGTGTTTGACTTTTACCCGATTCTGGTGGACTACTCCGGCACGGTGACCACGGACCCCGACACCGGCGAGACGAAGATGATCGGCGGCGGCGGCGAGCTGGGTCTGCCCGAATTGCAGCCCGCCGAGGGTGTGAAAAACACCTACTACCACGCCTTTACGGCGCAGGAGTTGGACGACATCGTGCGCGGCAACGGCTGCACGGTGCTGTACATCCAGACGCTGGACGATATTTTTGTGCAGAGCTACGCCGATTTGTTTACCGACAAGCTGGCGGCGGCGCAGAGCGGCGAGACGCTTTTGTATCGCGTGACCGATGCGGGCTTTGCCCCGATGCCGATGGAGGTGAGCGCGCAGTGAAGGCTTTGAAAAACTGGTTCTCCCGCCGCGGCGCGCTGCCGCTGACGGCGTATCTGCTGGCGCTGGCCGTCTGGCTGGTGCTGGGCGCGGTGCACTTTGGCAGTGACGCCGCCGCCCGGGCACAGGGCCGTCTGGCCGAGGAGACGATGGCCGTGACCGACTGGCAGCTGGTGGGCCTTGTGCAGGGCGCGGACGGCACGCTGACGACACAGGACGGCGACCCGCAGATGATTTTGGAGGACGTGGGCAGCCGCGTGGTGCGCACGATTTCTTACACTGCCGAATTTGACGGTGAGGCGCGAGAAATGTGCCTGTACTACACGACAAAGGTCGGCGAGGATTACTCCGCGGACCGCCGGGTGTTCCCGCAGAGTCTGGGAAGCGGGCAGTACGTCTACACGCTGCCGCGCACGAGTCTGGCCGCGCTGCGGCTGGACCCCTGTAGCCCCGAGGAAAACAAGACCGTGACGCTGACAATGAGCGACATCACGCTGAACGCCGCCGACACCCTGCCCGCCGTATGGCAGTATTTTGTGCCGACGTGGTATCAGGCGTTTTGTCTGGTGCTCTACCCCGCGCTGGCCGCCGCTGCGGTGAGCATGGTCGGGGCCGTGGTTACGGAGAGAATGAGAAAATAATTTTTGGGTCAGGCGGATGCTTCACGCAGGTGGAGCACCCGCCTTTTTATGTCGCAGCCCGCGGCCTTGCGCGGCTGCCCTTGAACGGTGTACCTGCCGCAAGGCTGCGGGCCGGGCATGCCCGGCCCCTACGTTCTACGCGGGGGAGCGATTTACCTCTCCCCGGGGTGTTTTCCGGTGCCACCGGCGGGCACGGAGCGGTCAAGACCGCTCCCTACAAACCACCCGCTATCGCTGCATCGCAGGGAGGGATGACAGACTGTCGAAAAAGGTGTGCTCACCCCTTGGCCCCCTCTGCGAGGGGGCTCCGCCCGCAGGCGGTGGGGGAGAGAACTGTACGGCTGCCCGAAATATTTCGGGCTATGGCAAGGTTCTCTCCCTCCGCCCCTTCGGGGCACCTCCCTCGCAGAGGGAGGTTTTTCGGCACGCTGGCCCCCCTTTGACAAGGGAGGCTTTTTCTTTTTGGCACATTTTTTCATCTTTTTGCTTTTTTGGAATATTTTTCGATTGTTTTGCACAAATTGGTTGTTTTTCCGGTTCCCATTATACTATAATGATAAAGCATTGGAGAATGTACATTTTTACCGCGCGTTTGCTCCGCTTGTAATTATAGGTGAAGTCATGAGTGATAAAGAGAAAATCCTGATTGCGGACGACTCCGCGATGAACCGCGCCATCCTGACGGAGATGCTGGGTGACGGGTATGAGATTCTGGAGGCGGAAAACGGCAGACAGGCTGTGGCCATTTTGCAGTCCGCGACGGACATCGACCTGCTTTTGCTCGATATTATGATGCCCGAGATGGACGGCTTTGAAGTGCTGGCCATGATGAACAAATACCACTGGATCGACGAGGTCCCCGTCATCATGATTTCGGCGGAGAATGCGTCCAGCTACGTCGAGCGTGCCTATGATCTGGGCGCTACCGACTATATCAGCCGCCCGTTTGACATGGCCGTCGTGCGCCGCCGCGTCATCAATACCCTGATGCTTTACGCCAAACAGAAGCGGCTGGTCCGCCTTGTGGCCGAGCAGGTCTATGAAAAAGAGAAAAGCAACTCCACGATGATCAACATACTGAGCCATATTGTGGAGTTCCGCAACGGGGAAAGCGGTATGCACGTGCTGCATATCCAGACAGCCACCGATATTCTGCTGCACACGCTTGTGCAGAAAACCGACAAATACCACCTGACCGCCGCGGATATTTCGCTCATCAGCACCGCTTCGGCGCTGCATGACATCGGCAAGATCAACATTCCCGAATCCATCCTGAACAAGCCCGGCAGGCTGACGAAGGAAGAATTCGAGGTCATGAAAACCCACACCACAATTGGTTCGGAGATTCTGGAAAAGCTGCCGTTCCAGCAGGAGTCCGACCTTGTCAAGACGGCCTACGCTATATGCCGCTGGCATCATGAGCGCTGGGACGGGCGCGGCTACCCGGACGGGCTTAAAGGTGAGCAGATCCCCATCGCCGCGCAGGTCGTGTCTTTGGCCGATGTATACGACGCATTGACGAGCGAGCGCTGCTACAAAAAAGCGTTTGACCACGACACCGCGGTGAAGATGATCCTGAACGGGGAGTGCGGGCAGTTCAACCCGCTGCTGCTGGAATGCCTGACCGAGTGCGGCGCGCAGCTGCATGCCGAGCTGAGCATTGCTTCGGACACCGGCAACCAGCTGCACCGTCTGGCAGATGCACAGCATATTTCCGATGCCCTCCTGCGGGAGAACGCACTGCCCGGGCAGAATCATATAGTGCAGTCGCTGTCCCGCATGCAGCAGAAGGGCCGGTTCTTCAACCAGAGCGTCCGCTGCATACAGTTTGACTATGACAGTGCCACCGGTCATCTTTCCTTCTCGGCGTGGGCGGCGGAGCACATGGGCGTGCCCAAGGATCTGCACCTGCCCGATGAAGTCGAGGAAACCGGGTTTGCCCCTGCGGATATTGCGCGTATCCAGAAGGCTCTGCGCGCCACCAGCGCAGAGCACCCCTACACCGAGCTTTCGATGCTGCTGCCCGTTGACGGCGAGCTTCGCTGGCATCACGTGCGCCTGTGCTCCCTGTGGAGCGATGACAGCGTACCCGCGTATATCGGCGCTGCCGGGCAGGCCGACCCTGCAGAGCAGTTTTTTGACTACCATCATGACCTCTACCATGATGTCCTGACCAACGCCTATAACCGCCGCTTCTTTGAGAAGCAGCTGCGGAAGCTCATGGAAGTGGATGCCGTAGCCATGCTGGACCTTGACCAGTTCAAGCAGATCAACGACGTCTACGGCCATCAGGCCGGCGACGACGCGCTGCGCATTCTGGTGAGTGCGGTAACGGCCTGCGTGCGCAACCGCAGCGATGCACTGGTGCGGTACGGCGGCGACGAGTTTTTGCTGATTTTCCCGCATATCCCGGAGCATGTCTTTATAAAGCGGCTTGAGCAGATCCGCGCGACGGTGCAGGCGCTGCACATGATCGAATACCCCGACCTGCATCTGACGGTCAGCATCGGCGGTGTGTACGGTGCCTGCACCCTTGACCCCGGCATCCGTCAGGCGGACAAGCTGCTGTATCAGGCCAAGGAGTGCCGGAACAAATGTATCACCGCAGCATTTTCCGCAGAAGAAGCAGAAAAACCAAAGCCAAATCAGGAATCCGATAAATTGTAAGAAAGAAGAAGGTCCCCTATGACACTGCAGGAATTTTATGACCGCATCGGCGGCGATTACAAGGCAACCATCAGCCGACTGCCCAGCGAGGCACTCATCAAGAAGTTTGTGCTGAAATACCCCGGCGACCCCAGCTTCAACCAGCTGAAGGACGCGCTGGCCGCGCAGGACTGGGAGCTTGCCTTCCGCGCCAGCCACACGCTGAAAGGCGTGGCCCAGAACCTTGGCATGGACCGCCTGTATAAGACCGCCGCCACGCTCTGCGACGCCGTCCGCGGCCCGAAGCCGCTGGAGGATGCCAGCCTCTGGCCGCCGGTGGTGGCCGCGCATGAGGAAGTGCTGGCCGCGATCCGGGAGCTGTAAAAACATCCGAGATGATGCCCACGGCGGACGACACCGAAGCTGCCCGGGCCATGCCTGCAAAATATACGTGCGGCGCCGCGGGCCCTGCATCCCTGCCCGGCTGCCGCGCTAAAAAGACCGGAGCTGTTTTCGATGAATAAGAAGGAGAATCCCGGCGTAAGCAGACGCGGGGCAGCCATGCTGCTGTTGTTCAGCCTGGCTGTCAGCGTTCTGCTTGGCTTTGCCATGCCCGTGCACGCCGCGGACGGTGGCCGGACCACCCTGCGCACCCTGCGCGTCGGCTTCTACCCCTACACCGGCTACATGGCCACCGCTGCAGACGGCAGCCGCAGCGGCTACGCCTATGAGCTGCTGCAGGACATTGCCCAGCATGAGAACGTAACCTTTGCATACTCCTGCCTGGACGGCAACACCCAACAGGCCATGCAGCAGCTGGCTGCCGGGCAGATCGACCTGATCCCGGTGCTGCGAAGGACCGCGGAGCGCGACGAGCAGTTTGCCTTTTCCGCCGAGCCCATCGGCACGGTGGCGACGATGCTGACCGTCAAAGCCGGCAACCGCAGCATTGTGGCCGGCGACTACGACACCTTCGACGGCATAACTGTCGGCATGAGCCGCAGCGGCAATGGCCGCAATGAGAGCTTTCGAGCCTACGCCGAGGAGCACGGTTTCCGCTACACCCCGGTGTACTATGACACCGACGAAGAGCTGTCCAGTGCATTGCGCAACGGGGAGATCACTGCCGCAGCCTCCAACCGGCTGCGCGAGACGAAGAACGAATGGATCATTGACACCTTCGACGAGCAAAGTATTTACATAGCCATGCGCAAGGATGACACCGTCACCCAGCAGCTGGTCAACGATGCCATCAGCAAAATCAACCGCAACGACCCCAGCTGGCGCACGACCCTGTTCAACAAATACTACACCGGCAGCCATACCAGCAGCAAAATTTACCTGACCGACGCCGAGGAAGACTATGTCATCGCCTGCAACGACGCAGACACGGTGTTCACGGTGCTTGTCAACCCGGACCGCTACCCTTACTCCTATATGACGCCGGACGGCATGCCCACCGGCATCATGGTGGATATTTTCCAAAAGGCAGCAGGCCGGGCGCGGCTGCGCTACAAATTCCTGAAGCCCGCGGACCGCAGCGAGTACAAGGCCATGCTGGCGGACGGGCAGGCGGATTTTGTCATTGACCTGACCGACGACATGTCCCAGGCGGAGAACTACGGCTACAAGCTGACCGACAGCTATCTGTCGGCGGAGTTTTCCTGGGTGCTGCTGCGCCGCCATAACGGCGCGCTGAACAATGTCGCTGTCGCATACGATTTTTCCCCCTCCGCGCTGGAAATGCCCGGCCTGAGCGACACGGCTCATGTAGAATACCTGGATTCCTTTGATGACTGCCTGGCTGCCGTGCACGCCGGGACCGTCGATGCCTACTATACCTACACCTACCAGGCCGAGCGCACGGTCTTTGACGACACGCGCAACGAGCTGCGCTCGATGCTGAGCGGCGAGCAGCGTAATTTCTGCATCGGCGTCCGGCAGGACTACGATGTGCTGCTGCGCACTGTGCTGAACAAGAGCATCGACAGCCTGACCCGCGCCGAGATCAGCACCATCACCAACACCTACGTCAACCTGGGGCAGCAGCCGTTCTCTCTGACGCGGCTTGCCTATCAGTACCCGGCCATTATCGTGCTGACCTGCCTGTGCGTTCTGGTTACCGCGGTCTGCATCGCACTGGTCATCCGCGCCCAACGGTTCCGCGCCGAGACCGAAAAAGCCCTGCGCAAGGCCGAGGAGGCCAGCGTCGCCAAGACGGAGTTCCTGTCCAACATGTCCCACGACATCCGCACGCCCATCAACGGCATTATGGGTATGCTGGACATTGCCGAGGACAACTTTGACAACAAGGCCCGCGTGCGGGACTGCATGACCAAGATGCGCGGTGCGGCGTCCCATCTGCTCTCCCTCATCAACGACGTGCTGGACATGACCAAAATCGAATCCGGCAATATGCAGATGCTGGACACATCGTTTGATCTGCGGGCGCTGCTGGATTCCTGCTGCTCCATCGTGGAGGGCCAGATCGTGGACCGGCACATGACCTTCACAAAGCAGATCGGCCCGTTCTGGCACCCGTACCTGATCGGCAGTGAGCTGCACATCCGGCAGGTGCTTATCAACATTCTTTCCAACGCCGTCAAGTACACGCCCGACGGCGGCGAGATCAACTTCCGCGCCAAGGAAACGCTGTTTGAAGAAGGTCTTGTCCACCTGCGGATGGAGATCAAGGACAACGGCATCGGTATGAGCGAGGAATTCCTGCAGCATATTTTTGAGCCGTTCACGCAGGAGCAGCGCTCGAGCCGCACCCACTACAAGGGCACGGGTCTGGGCATGGCCATCACAAAGAAGCTCGTTGACCAGATGCACGGCTCGCTCGATGTCGAGAGTGAGCCCGGCAAGGGTTCGACCTTCATTGTGCGGCTGTCGCTGCCCTTGGGCACACCGCCCAAGGCCGAGCCGTCCGTGGTCGTGCGGCATGCCGCATCGACAGCCGCGTCCGGCAGCAGTTGGGGCGATGCCCCCGCCGCGGGGGCAGAGACTGCCGCGGCTGCCCCCGCGGCAGCGGAAACGGTGCTGCCGCTGGCCGGGCTGCACCTGCTGCTGGCCGAGGATAACGAGCTGAACAGCGAGATCGCCACAGCCCTGCTGGAGGAGCAGGGTGCCAGCATCACCGCCGTTGAGAACGGCAGACTGGCGCTGGAGGCCATACAGAACGCTGCGCCGCGCACCTATGACGCGATTCTGATGGACGTCATGATGCCCGAGATGAACGGCCTGGAGGCTACCCGGTGCATCCGGGCGTTTGAGGGCAAGGGGCCCGGCGAGGGCACGCCCATCATCGCCATGACGGCCAATGTCTTTGCCGACGACGTGAAGGCCTGCCTGGACGCGGGCATGAACAGCCACGTGGGCAAGCCGCTGGACATGAAGGTGCTGATCGGCGAGATCCTGAAGTACACGGACGCCCGCTGAAGAATCCAAAGTAAAACCCACTTTTTGCAAATTTAATAAAGAAAATATGCCCGCCATATTGCAAAAGCTGTTTTTTCCGATGTATAATGGAAAGGATAATTTTTTGGGATATGGCGGGCGCTGTTGTTTGGCATCCGCCGACATGGAGGGTGAATTATGGCAACGAAGTATATTTTTGTGACCGGCGGCGTTGTGTCGGGCCTGGGCAAGGGCATCACAGCGGCCAGCCTGGGACGTCTGCTCAAGACCCGCGGATTGAAGGTGGCCAGCCAGAAGCTGGACCCCTACATCAACGTTGACCCGGGCACGATGAGCCCGCTGCAGCACGGCGAGGTGTTCGTGACCGATGACGGCACCGAGACCGATCTGGATCTGGGACACTACGAGCGCTTCATCGACGAAAACCTGAACAAGTACTCCAACCTGACCACCGGCAAGGTGTACTGGAACGTGCTGAACAAGGAGCGCCAGGGCGCTTATCTGGGTCAGACCGTCCAGATCATCCCCCACATCACCAACGAGATCAAGAATTACATCTACAACATGGCATCCTCTACCGATGCCGATGTGGTCATTACCGAGATCGGCGGCACCACCGGCGATATTGAGAGCCAGCCTTTCCTGGAGGCCATCCGTCAGGTGGGCCTGGAGCAGGGCCGCGACAACTGCTGCTACATCCATGTTGTGCTAGTGCCCTATATCTCCGGCTCCGACGAGTACAAGTCCAAGCCGGCCCAGCATTCCGTCAAGGAGCTGCAGGGCATGGGCGTGAACCCCGATATCATCATCCTGCGTGCTGACGGCAGCGTGGGCGGCGATATCCGCCGCAAGATCAGCACCTTCTGCAATGTCAAGCCTGAGTGCGTCATCGAGAACCTGACCATGCCCAGCCTGTACCAGTGCCCGCTGATGCTCCACACCAACGGCCTGGACGACGTGGTGGTGGACAAGCTCAAGCTGGATGTTCCCCCTGCCGACCTGACCGAGTGGAAGCAGGTGGTCTCCCGCATTGCCACCCGCAGCAAGACCTGCACCATCGCGCTGGTGGGCAAGTACGTCAAACTGCACGA
>ERZ827498.2311-NODE-2311-length-18556-cov-4.581158_pt1 | contig 18556 bp, 10 predicted proteins | sample MGYA00519865_ERZ827498 | MGnify/ENA primary metagenome ERZ827498 (study PRJEB31778, sample SAMEA3449328) | human gut metagenome | biome: human gut; feature: human-associated habitat; material: faeces | place: United Kingdom | collected 2010/2012 ...
TATTAAATTATACTATATAGGAGCTTTATTGTCAAGAGCTTGTATGTTTGAATAGAGGTAAATTCCGATTTGTCAGCCTCATTCTATCGCATACTCGGTACATTTCCCGGCTTGCGTATCACAGCGGCAATGCAGGTATTCCACCATTGCCGCTGTGATTTTCTTTTTAGCGTTCTCTGTCTGCGGATGATTTTTGCGGCTCCTCCTCACCACGCTCACCGTCCACGATCTCGTTCTCTCTTTTGTCGAGATTGAGCATCGCATTCAGTTCATTTAGCCGTTCCGATTTGGCTTTCAGTTCTTCCTCCTGGGGGAATGGCTTCTGTACCTCGGCCTTTGCATTTTCAAGCTGAACCTGCGTATTCTCCAGCTGCTCGGCACACGCTACCATTCGTTCCTCAAAAGCGCCGAGGGTGTTATCCAGTCGCTGAATATTGCCGAAGATGTCCGTGCCCAGCGTGACCGTATGCCGCAGCTGATGAATCAGCGTGATCTTATATTCCCGGCTAAAGGTATCGAAGGACAGCTCCATGTCAAAGCCACGGTACTGACCGATGGAAATCGGCTCTGGGCTTGTCATGGACTTGCAAAGGCCGAGGATGGCATCGCCGGCAGCCTTCTTTTCCCTTACTGTGCCGCCCGGCATAAACATCGGAGAGAAGCCGTCCTCGTTGGGCTCGGTATTTCTTTTTCGCTGGTCAATATCCGCCCGATAGCCCTCAATGCGCTGCTCCAACGATTTGATTTTCTGCGGAAACTCCTTCAGAATTTGATCCTCCAGAGCATAGCGCTGGCTCAGATGGTTGGCCTTGAGCAGCTTCAGGCGGGACACATCAATGTCCAGATCCATCTTCTCCTTGATGTGGGGATTGCCGGCGCACAGCGCCTTGATTTCCGCATAGCTCAGGGCGGTTTCGTCAATGTCCTCCGCAGAACGCACCGGGGATTTGCTGGTCATGATCTGCCCAATGAACTTCTGCTTGGATTCCACCAACTGATACAGGTAGCTGTCGAAGGTGTTCTCGGTCACATAGGTGTAGATATCCACTTCCGGGTTCTCATTGCCTTGCCGGATGATACGACCTTCCCGCTGCTGCAGGTCAGACGGTCGCCACGGGCAATCCAAATGATGAAGTGCCGCAAGCTTCGTCTGCACATTGGTGCCGGCTCCCATTTTCTGCGTGGAACCGATGAGCACACGCACCTGACCGGAGCGCACCTTGCCAAACAGCTCTTTCTTTTGCGCCTCGGAGTTTGCCGTATGGATATAGGCGATTTCCTCTGCCGGAACGCCCTTGGCAATCAGCTTGTTTCGGAGATCATCGTACACATTGAACTTGCCGTCGCCGTGGGGCGTAGACAAGTCGCAGAATACCATCTGTGTCGATTTCCGATCGGCGGTGCGCTGCCAAATATCAAAAACATTCTCCGCACACGCGCCCACCTTGCTTGTCTCGCTGTCGGGGAGCATATCGTTCATGAGCCGCTGATCCAAGGCGAGCTTTCGGCCGTCATTGGTGATGAGGAGCATGTTATCCACGCTGGAATCCACCATCTTATTGCGGACACGCTCGGCTCGTTCTGAAAGAGAGGCCACCATTTCCTTTTGCGTTTCCGATGGCTTCAAAACAACGCTGTGATAATGGGCCTCCGGCACGGGGAGCTTGAGCATATCCGCCGTTTGAATATCTGCGGTCTCCTTGAACATTGCCATGAGCTCCGGCAGATTGTAGAACTTGGCAAACCTCGTTTTGGCGCGGTAGCCCGTGCCCTCCGGGGAGAGCTCGATGGCTGTCACCGTCTCACCGAAGGTGGAGGCCCAGGCATCGAAGTGGAGAAGGTCATTCCTGCGCAGCGCTCCGTACTGGAGATACTTCTGCATGGTGTACATCTCCACCATGCTGTTGGAGATGGGTGTGCCGGTGGCAAACACAACGCCTCTGCCGCCGGTCAGCTGGTCCAAATACCGGCACTTCATATACAGGTCGCTGGACTTCATCGCCTCGGTTTGGCTGATGCCGCCCACATTCCGCATTTTTGTAAATGCGGCGAGGTTTTTATAGTAATGCGCCTCATCGATGAAGATACGGTCAACGCCCAGCTCTTCAAAGGTCACAACATCATCCTTGCGGGACTGGTCATTGAGCTTGTCCAGCTTCTGCTTGACCGTTTTCTTGGTTCGCTCCAGCTGCTTGATGGAGAAATTATCCCCACGGTTTTTCTTCAATTCGGAAATGCCGTCCAGCACTTCATCCAGCTGTTGCTGCAGGATGGCACGCTGTCGTTCCAGGGACATGGGGATCTTTTCAAATTGGCTGTGCCCAATGATGACCGCATCGTAGTCGCCGGTGGCAATGCGCCCGCAGAACTTCTTGCGGTTCTTGGTCTCAAAGTCCTTCTTGGTGGCCACAAGAATATTGGCGGAGGGATAGAGCTGGAGGTATTCGCTCGCCCATTGCTCCGTCAGATGATTGGGGACCACAAACAGGCTTTTCTGACACAATCCCAGCCGTTTACTCTCTTGGGCCGCCGCTACCATCTCGAAGGTCTTCCCAGCCCCAACTACATGCGCAAGCAGGGTGTTGCCGCCGTAGAGGATATGGGCAATGGCATTGACCTGATGCGGCCTCAGCGTGATCTCCGGATTGATTCCCACGAAATTCAGGTGGCTGCCGTCATACTCACGGGGGCGAATGCTGTTGAACTTCTCGTTATACAGCTTGGTTAGCTGCTCCCGGCGTTCCGGTTCGCTCCATATCCAGTCTGCAAAGGCCTGCTTAATAAGCTCCTGCTTGCCCTGTGCGATGGCGGTTTCTTTCTTGTTGAGCACAGCCGTTTTTCTGCCGTTTCCGTCCTCGATGTAGTCAAAGATTCTTACATCTCGGAGGTTCAGGGTTTCCTCCATGATCTTATAGCCATTAACTCTGCCGGTGCCGTAGGTGTTGTGGGCTTTTACATTGCTGCGGTCATAGGATTTCCCCTCCACATTCCATTCGCCGGTGTACTGCGCGTAGTGAACATGGATGTTCCACTGGCAGTAGCGTGGGGTGCTGAACAGTTCAAACATGAACTCCTCAATGATTTCCGGAGGCAGCCATGTTGCGCCCAACCTTACGGAAATCTCACTTGCCGTCAGGTCAACCGGCTGCACCGCCTCAAGCGCACGAATATTCTCACCGTAATCTTCGGGGTAGAGCTCCGCACTCTGCTTTGCCCAACGGAGCTTTTCACGGACATTGCCGGAGAGGTATTCATCTGCGGGAAGATACTTCGGCTTGCCGTCCTCTTCGCTTATGTGCATGGGGTTGAGGAAAATAACACCCTTCAAATCCTCGAACAGCTCCTGCTCGGTTTTGCCGGTGAGCTGTGACATATACGGCATATCGATTCTTGCTTTTTCTGCAATGGACAGGGCATAGGCCTCGGAAGCCGTGTCAACCGACTGCACCGTTACCTTCTGCTTGATGGTCCGCTTGGAGAACATATCCGCCTTGCGGAGGAAGTTGCCCTCATCGTCCAGCACCTCCAGCGAAGTAAGCAGGCAGTAGGAGCTGTCGGAATTGAACGCCGAGTTGTTGGCTCTTGCGCTGATAAGCCCGTATTTCTTGCTAAAGTCGTCATAGAGCCGATTGAGCTTTTCCTGCTCCGCCTTGATATCGGCATCGGGATAGTCCTCCGTCTGGTACTCAATCAGCGTCCGGACACAATCACGGATGGCAATCATGCCTTTGATGCGGCTTTCGGCAGTTGCAGAAACATCCACGGGATTCATGCGGCTGTTTTCACGGTAATAGATTTTACCGTCCACCACCGTGAAGCTGAAATTGCGCACATCAGGGTCAGCGGGAATAGAAAGGTCCTCATCCTCCGCTTCAAGATCGTCGATTTCAAATTCAGTAATCTCGGCATGAATGTTCTGGATGGCATCCCGCAAGAGGTCCCCAAGCTCTGCATTTTCGTAAGCAATGCAGGCGGACTCCATGCCGTGAGGCCCACTGACCATCTGTATGTCGCCCAGCACCATTTCAGGGTTGTCCACAAAATAGGCGTTCATCCGGATGCCATTGGCGTCGGTGGCCAGATGCACCCAATCGGGCTCAATGTCAATCAGACGGTCTCTCTTCTGGAGAAAGATAATGTCCGATGTGACCTCCGTGCCGGCAGCGGCCTTGAAGGTGTTGTTCGGCAGCCGGATAGCACCGAGCAGGTCGGCTCTCTGCGCAATATACTTTCGAACATTGGGATTTTCCTTATCCAGCGTACCCTTTGAGGTAATGAAGGCGATCACGCCGCCGGGTCTCACCTTATCCAAGGTGCGGGCGAAGAAATAATCGTGAATGAGGAAGTTGTGCTTGTCATAGTGCTTGTCGGGCACCTTGAACTGCCCGAAGGGGACATTGCCGATTGCAGCGTCAAAGAAGCTGTCGGGAAGGTTTGTATTCTCGAAGCCCTGCACTGCGATGCTGTTTTTCTGATAAAGCTGCTGCGCAATTCGCCCGGAAATACTGTCAAGCTCCACGCCGTAGAATTTCGCGTCATTCATGCTTTCGGGAACAAGACCCATAAAATTGCCAACGCCGCAGGAGGGCTCCAGCACATTGCCGGTCTGAAAGCTCATGTTCTCCAATGCGCTGTACACCGCCTTGATTACCACGGGCGGCGTATAGAAGGCCGTCAGCGTGGATTCTCTTGCCGACGCATATTCCTCATCGGAAAGCACATTCTTCAGCTCGCTATAATGGGGATTTTCCTCCTTGAAGAATTCAGAGAGCCCGCCCCAGCCTACATAATCGGCAAGCACACGCTGCTCTGTGGGTGTTGCCAACCGGTTTTCCGCATTCAGCTTGTTCAGGAGCTGAATGGCACGGATATTGTGATAGAACCGTTCCAGCGGTGTGCCCACGCCGATGTCGTCGTTCTCAATTCGGAAGTTAGTTCGGTACTCGGTGTTGATCTCCGGGTGCAGCACATGAGGCACGACCCTGGAAGGCTTTTTCACCTGCGGAGGCGGAGCGAGCGCTTCTTCTTCCAGCAAGGCCTCCGCATTGGGATAGGTCACAACCTCGCCGTCTTTGACGGTGCTGATGGGCAGAGCATCCAATTCTTCGTCCGTTAGACTCTCAATTTCGGAATCGTCTTCTGCCAAATCTTCCGTTTCTCTGAATACCCGTGTGCCGTCCGCACCAAACTCCGCCTCATATCGGTCAGTCTCTCGCGCCGCTTCCCGGTCTGCTTCAAAAGACAGAATATCCTCGTGAATCTTCAGGAGGTTTTCCGGCGTGAACTCGATATAATCGCAGTCCATCTCATAGTCATTTTCAGCTTCCATGAAGAACGGAGTATTGATGTCCGCAAGGAACTGATCCGACATTTCTTCAAGGTCATTTCGGAAGTCGGCGGCGTTTTCCGGATGGCTGGCAATGTCATACTGCTCGGCAAGCTCTTCAAAAACAGAGAAATCAAGGTCACCGGAAACATACTGTCCACCTGCATCTGCATCGGGATTGAAGTAGATCCAGTGAACCTTGTTGCTGCCGGTGTCAAGGGATATTCTCGCCTTCGTATTGTCTGCGACAGGGGGTTCTTCCACGGCTTGCAGCAGCCTGTCATTCAGCGGATTTTCTTTGAGCCGGTTATCGAACTCCTCACGAGTCAGCTCCTTGTTAAACAGCGGGAACTGTGTATCAAAGAGGACGACCTTCTTCTCGTCAAAAGACAGTAGCTCGTATTCCTGTGTGCCGATATAGACTGCATCGCCGAGATGATAGCGGTATTCCTTCCGGGGCTCCGGAGGAGGGTTCAGCTCATCAAAGGTCGGCTCAAGGGCCTTTGCCACATCGCTGTTCAACGCTTCCAGCATGGCTTCGCACCGTGCGGTCAAGTGGGTGTTGTCCGCAATGATCGCATTCATTGCTTCGCGCATCATAGGGAGGATGAAGTCACCCTCCGCTGTACGGGCGTGCATTTTCTTATCGCCCACGCTGAACGCACTCCAGCAGCTTGAGAGATAGTACAGATTCAATGCTTTGCTTTCCTCACCAAGCTGCGTCACGAAGTCATTGTAATCATAGACAATCGACCGGAACTCATCAGAGATTTCACATCGTTCCTTATGCACCTCTGCCTGCTCCCGGTAGGCGGGATAGTCGTCCTTTTCGGCCTGGCTCAGATAGCGGTCGGCACGGATCAATTCCCCGATCCGCTTCTCGACCTTATTCCACCGCAAAAGCAATTCTGCATCGGGCTGAGAGATTCTGCCTCTGCTGATTTTGATTCCTTTAGCGTCGTGGCTTTCATCGAGATTTCTGCCGGAAATTGCAGGATACGCGCCGCCGATGCCATATTCGTTTTTCAAAAAGGTGATATTGTTCTCGGAAGAATCCTGTTTGAGAAACTGCTCATAGATGCGGAATTTGCCCTGATGGATGCCGCTGCCCCGTGTCAGAATGGCGTCGATATCCTCCTGAGAAATAGAAAAAGCGGAGGACTTTTCTTCCTCCGCTTCTGCGATAATTTCCTGCTGCTGTTCAACTGTGGGGATCGTTACGCGTAGATCAGGTCGTTCAGAATCACTTCCTCCGCCGAGTGGCGAATGGAGTTCATCATCTGCACCCACTGCATCTGATCTTCCGCTTTCAGGCGCTCCGTCACGCCCTGCTTCTCTGCCATCTGTCGGGTCAGGCGTTCCATCATCTCGTTGGCTTGCCGGTCCACCTCCTCCAGATGACTGTTCAGTGTTCCGTTCAGCAGCATCCCGGTGTAGATCCCATCCCGGTGTTTGCGGAGGAATGTCCGCCGCAGCATTCCATACTTCCCAAGCTTCGGGCTCTCCGGCACGGTCAGATCGGGAATCAGATAGTCCCCCTGCATCGTATAGGTCAGTTCCATATTCGTTGCTCCTTTCCTTGTTTTCTGTTCGGTTCTTATGATACGCAGAAGGACCGGTCTGCGCAAATGTGCGAATTTTCCGCTTTTCCTCCTTCTCCATTTCCTTGACGGTTTCGCCCATTTCACGGATGACCATCTCAGAAATATCGCTGACTGCGGCACCGAGCACGGAGATAACCTCCACGGTGTTGAAATCAAAGAGGTGGCTGAAATCCTCCCGGTCAAAATACCGCCTCGGCTCATACCCCGCACGGGAGAGTGCCATAAAAGCGACGCTGCTTTTCAGCGTGGTTTTCAGCCACGCTTCAAGGCTTGTGTCGTCCAGTTCCTCCAGAAAGCTGCCGGCTTTGACAGCGTTCAGCTCCATGAGATAATCTGAAAGATTATCCTCCACGGCATAACCGGAAATATCCATGAGAAGGTGCGGGAAATCTCGCGGCTCCTCCACATCGCCGAAGCTGGCCTGAAGGCTTTCCGATACCGCATATTCGTACTCCGGCTTCATCTGCCAGAGGGTGATGTTCCTTCCGGCACGGCTGTTGGTGTCGGAGATATCAAAGACATGTCTCAGCTTGTAGGGAACATCTCTGTCGATCAGCAGGGCGATACCCTTCGTGCCCTTGTTTACCCATCTGCCGAGTTTATTCCATGTGTCAATTTCCGCACACGCCGTTGCATCCGGCTTTTGCGCATGGATGAGCAGCTGCTCCTTAAAGCTGTACTTGTAGTTGTTTGCCGCCGTAATCAGAAAATCGGTATATCGGTCGGCATTGGAGGCGATATCCCTGGCAGTCTGGGACGCCATCTCCAAAATGATTCTGTATTTGCTCGGCATGGGAACTCCCTCCTTATCTTACTTTGATCGTGACTTCAACGGTCTGCGCATTCTCTCCGAGGATCGACGCAAATAAAAGCCCGGTTCTGGCGTTGGACACCTTCGTCACAAGCTCATTCAGCCGGCAGACGGTGGTATTGATCTCTTTCTGGTTATCTGCGTAATAGTAGCCCGTTTCATCGCTGCAAATAGGAAAGCCATCCTGTCGCAAGGCGCTGATCTTGCGGCGAATATTTCGTCCGTCAAGCAGAAACAGCTTTTCAAGTTCCTTGCTGTGGATGGCATTTCCTTTGCCGATATGATTTTTACGGAGATACTCGCAGATGGCTTTCTTCTTATCCATAGCTTCTCCTTATCTCGCAGGTTCGTGGTCTTTTTGCTTATGAACCGCCGGTGGATTCTTCTCCATGTACTCCTTCACGGTAGTAAGCGTGCCCTCATAGTTCCAATCGTTTTCAGGATCAATGTCGCGGTAGGCGTTTCTCCCATCCGGTCGGGGCTCCAAGCGAATGGGTCTATTGGAAATCAACGTTCCCCAATGATTCACCATGATCCAGTTGGCAATCTGAACCGGCTCGCCCTGTTGGTCATCATCGTGGCGAACCTCGTACATGTACATGCCCTGTGGAACGGTATCGCGGTCTACCCGCAGGCAGGTAAAAAGCATGGGATACCCCAGAACCGTCACATCCTCAAACTTCTCTGTCATGGCATTTACCCTCATCGTGCTTCACCCCTTTCCTTCGGCTTTCTGTGGGAACTGTCCTCTATGAAAAGTCCTTTTGGCAGTGTATCCAGGTCGTTCAGAAACGCACGGGAAATGGTCTTGCCGTTCCGGTCTCGGTACAGGACAACGCACAGCGGCTCACCGTGATAGAGCGACTCCTTCAGGTCTTCCAGGAAGCGCTGCTCATCGCTGTACGCAACGCTGCTGCATACTTTTCCGTTGAAAGCCAAATAGTCCAGTCTGGCAATATAACTTTCGCTCGGCAGTGCGTGGTTCATCGTGCTTCACCTCGCTCTCTCTGCCTGGTTGGAAAGCTCCAGCCGTACACTTTTCCGATCTCATCGCCAAGCCTGCGGGTGATGCGGGCAATGTCTGCTCTGGTGGCTGTGCCGTTGTAGATTTTTTCTTTGAGCCGGTCTTTCTGCGCCTGGGAAACATTGTCCTTATATACCCGATAGAGATAATGGTTTGTGCCGTCATGGTGGGTGTCATCGCACCGAAGATCTCCGCTCTTGTCCACATACCAGATGGTGTAGTCGTAATCAGAGTAAAGGCAGTCACGGATATTGCCGCTTGGGATTTCCTTATATCCCATGCGTCTGCCATTCCAAAGCCCCAGATTGGCAACAACCAGAATGGGCTGAGAAAGCTGGATGTCCAAATTGAGGCGTTCGTCCTCAAGGTAGTGCCCATTTTCCTCATACATCATGGCGACGCGCTCGTCTTCGGAAAGCGCCGGATATTCTTCCTCCATCCAGTCCTTCCACTCCTCATAGTCAAGGTCGGCATTAGACCAGATACGATAATCGTCCTCACTCATCGTGCATCACCTCTGTCCTTCGGCATCACGGGCTTTCCGTCTGCGTCATAATTTCTCGGGTCAGCGGCGGGCACCTGAAAGCCGAACATAGAACCGGCCTTCATCGCTTCTTCCTGCGCCTTACTGACGCCGAGCTTTGCATTATACTCATTCGCGATGCTCCGGGCTTCGTCCTTGTCGGTGACGGGAATGTCCGTCTTGAAGTAACCCTTTTCGCCGCGCTTGATGATAATGATTTCGTCGCTGCCGGAAAGAACGCTGTAGCACCGCTCGGGCAGGTTGTCCCGAACCGGCTCGCAGGTATGGCCGCCGTATTCCATGCGCTCGGCAAACTCGCAAATGTGATAGAGGTTACTCCCGATCTCCACATGGTAATCGTCGATATAGCGGCAGGTGCGGATCTGCTCTTCATTCCACGAATAGTGGATTTTCACCTTGCCGCCATCCGGAATGCGAAACAGCTCCTTGTAATGGCTGTCAATAAACCGGATTCCTTTCTCTGCGTCCTTCAGGTGCTGATCGAGCCAATCCCGGCGATAGCAATAGCAGTACAGGTTATATTCGCCTCTGTCCGGGTTCAGGCGCAGAAGGTAGGCATACTTTTCGGTATCCACACGAACGCCATAGTAGCCCGGCTCCTCCTGCATCCGGCTTTGTGGGGTGCAGTAGCAGTACTTGGCAAGCGCCCTGCGGTTATGAAGAATGTCGCCTTCCTCACGCAGAGAGTTGATTACATCATCAAACTCTGCCTTGAACCCATCGGTTTTCAGCTCCTCCCGGAAATCAAACCAGCTGCTGAAAAAGCCGTTGCCGTCTGTATCCATGTCTGCCCGGAGGTGGCCGATCAGTCCGGTTTGCATGGAAATCTGCGTGCTCTGGCGAAAGGTATATTTGTCCTCCGCCTCGATCATTGCTCTTTTTTCATACTCGATCATCTTGCGTCACCTCTTTCTTTAGTCGGTTTCTTTTCCTGCGCGTGCATCTCTTTCGCTTTCTCCAAGCCCTTCTGCGCCCATTCGGGAAGCTTCTTTTCATCCATGACGCCGAGAAAATCCGTGCGGTAAAAGGAGGTCTTTCTCCCGTCGTACAGAGAAATGCAGTAGCAGGTACGCCCTCGCGCATTTGCCTGCGCGCCGAAGCCACCGGTACACAGCATAAGTTGGTGATTGGCGTGGCGGAACTCAGGCCGGAGAATGCTGCCCTTGATGACAACCACCTTGTTCTCAATGGAATCTTTGTAGGAAACCGGCGCGCAGCTTTCTGCCATGAGTTCCTCATTTATGCCGACCTCCTGACAGGCTCTCTCGTTTTCCTGAATAATCTCCTCGGCTGCATCTGCTACGCGCTGTCCGAACACCTTTGCAATCTCTGCAAAATCGTCGCTGACCAGCACTCCGGAATAGCGCTCGAAAATGGCGTTGGTCTCTACAAAGCAGCACATATACCGTTCATCCTTGTCGGCGTTGGGATTCTCGCCCAGAGCAATATCCTTGTGCCCGATATACATGGAATACTTTACGGAGTAATCTCCGATTTTTCTTGTCTCTTCCATAGCGTCTCCTTTTATAAGCGGGGCGGCATCTGTAAAAAAATGCCGCCCCTTGCCGTTTTACTTTCTGTTCTTCAGGCGAAGAACGATCAGCCCTGCGATAATAAACACCACAAGACCGATGCCGATAATGACCTTAGCGTTCATGCTTGCCTACCTCCTTCTTTTTGCGGAAGGTAAAGAAAGCCGCCGCACCTGCACCGATTGCAGAGATACCGGCAAGTGCCGCCCAAAGAGGCATATTGGTGGTATCTCCGGTTTTGGGAATATCCGTAACAGGCTTGAGCTTGTTATGGAACTTGGCAACGACCGTCTTTCCTTCGTGAACGGTTACGGTGACATTTGCGGGAAGCTCATACTTTTCGTTGGCTTTGTTGGACACCTCGGAGATCACATAATCACCGATGCGCAGCCCCTCAATGTGAATCTGGCCCTTCTCATCGGTCACAAAGTCCTTGCTGAAGGCATTGCCGGTGATATCCGTGCCCTCCACGCGGAAGGTAAAGCCCTTCAGCACGCCGTCATCCGAAGTCTTTTCAATGCGAATGCCTCCGGTCTGTGCCTGGTTGACAAAGCCCTTTCCGGCCTCATTTTCCACGACGACGGTTTTACCATCTTCCTTAATGGAGAAACTGTAGGTCTTCTCATCAAGGAAGAATCCCTTGGGGGCCTCGGTTTCCTTCAGCGTGTAATCGCCGTAGGGCAGATCATCCAGCTTGTAGACGCCGTCGGACAGCTCCTCCATCTGATCCACGAGCTTTCCGTCACGGTATACCTCAAAGATCGCACCGCTCAGATGGTGGTCGGGATAGTTTTTATCCACCTTGGTCAGCTGAACGCTGCCGCAAATGAGCCTGTTGTTGATCTCGATCTCGACCACAGCGCCGTTCTGGTTCACTTTCACAGCATGGGGCGTCTCATCCAGCACATAGCCCTCCGGCGCGGCGATTTCACGGACCACATACTCGCCATAGGGGATACCTGTAAAGGAGAAGCTGCCGTCCTCTGCGGAAACAGTGGTCAGAATAGGCTCTGTGCCGTCTGTGAGGAACAGGCCGATGGTAGCTCCGGCCAGCGCCTTGCCGTCCTCATCCTTCTTCATGCCGTGGATTTCCCCGTAGATCATCTCGTTGGTAATGCTCTTTCCGTCATTGACGGCAAGCTCCACAACGGGGATTTCCTGACCGGCATAGGCAAAGGTCACAGGGTACTTCTCATCGGAGAGCATATAGTGGCTATCGGTGCTGATTTCTCTGACATAGTAGCTGCCGAAGGGGACATCGCTCTTGAGCACGGCTTTCCCGTTTTCGTCAAGGGACAGAATCTCAATCAGTCCGTCCGCAGGAATGACAGAGCCGTCTGCTGCAGTAAGCTCCTCGGCGGCATAGAAGCCGAAGGTCACGGCGGAAAGCTCGTTATTCATACCGATACCGAACTGCTTGTTCTGCTCCAGCACCTTGGAAAGAGAAATCCGCGCCTTCTGTCTGTCATTGCAGAAGCTGGCAGCCGTTTCGGTGATCTCGATCTCCTGCCCGGCATAGACAAGCTCTGCGGTATGGGCGTCCTTGTTAATGACCATGCCGTCGGGGGCTTTCATCTCGGTGATTTCGTATTTTCCCAGATACAACGGCTTGCTCTCCGCCATGCCATCTGCGCCGGTGGTCACCGTATCCACCACCTCACCGGCACTACAGCGCAGCGTACCATCCGGGGTGTAGATGTCCGCCGCGGCCTTGATCTCATAGGTTGCTCCCGCAAGTCCCTGCACCGTATAGACCGGCTGATAGACCCCGTCCGCCGCCGCAACAGAGGCAAACACCTCGCCGGTTTTGGAAATCTTGATGATGCCCTTCTGCGCGTAGTTGCCCAGCTTCACTGCAACGACCGTCACACCGCTTTCCTCGGTGGAATTCTCTTCGGCCACATCGAACTTGACCGCCTCATGACTGAGCACATAGCCGTAAGGTGCGGAGACCTCCTTGAGGGAGTAGCCCTTGCCAAACTCCAGCTTCTCCGGCGTGATGAGCATGCCGGCGTCATTGGTGTAGAAGGTGTCGATGGTGGTGACCTCCGGGTAGGTAAAGGTCATTTCCACCTTAGAGCCATCCGGACGGAAGATCTGGAAGCCCGCACCCGCATAGGGAATGGTATTACCGGTCTCCGCATCCACCTTGATGACCTTAATGAAGGACTCAAAGTTGGCATTGTTGATGAGGTAGCGGTAGGTCTCGCTGTCCTTGGCAATGAACACATCAAAGTCGCTCATCAGCTCACGACCCTCCCAGCCGGAGACCTGATGCACGGTATACACGCCGTAGGGCAGGTCCTTGCTTTGGGCAAAGCCGTTTTCATCGCAGGTCAGATAGTCCCGCTCCGTATCCTTTGCCGCCTCATAGCTGCCGGCAGATTTCAGATAGATGGCAAAAATCGCGCCTTCTTCGGGCGTTTCAATTTGTGTGTCGCCGTTATCCGAGTGCTTGATGATGGCGATATTGCCCTTCTGCACCTGCTCGGCAACAGCCACAGCAGGCGCAGCGTTCAGCTCAACGGTGTAATTGGCCGCCTCTGCACCGACAGGATAAACGGTGCTGTCCAGAAGATAGCCCTCGGAGGGGCTGATCTCCCGAATCGTCCAGTCGTCGCCGCAGACATAATAGCCGGTGGTGAACTGGCCGTTCTCGTCGGTGTAGTAGGTATCCGCAAGCTGATCGCCCTTATAAATGCCATAGGCGGCACCGGCAAGCGAAGCGTCGCCTTGCGCCGTTCCGACCTCACAGTCACTCTTAGTGACGGTGACATTGAATTTCTTGAGAATGTTGGAAAAGCTCTTATTGGTTACACTGTTCCATTCCACTGCGGCGCTCTGACTGTTGGGAACCACATAGCGAATGGCGGTGTCCATCTCCTCCAGTGTGTAGCCGGTGCCGATAAGCACATCCCGGAAAGTCGCAACACCGTTTTCATCGGTGACGGCGTAATCATCTACAGGCAGGCCACTGAGAGAGGTTCCAAAAAGGTGGAACTTCACACCCTGATTCAGCCCATCCTCGGAGGTCTTGGTCACGGTCAGATCGCCGCGGCGGAGTACATTGTTGAAGGAAACCGTCGCCGTCTGCCCGGCAAGCACGGTAACACGGTGGCTTTCCTGGGGTACATACTTGTCATAACTCTGCTCGGTGACGGTATAAATGCCGGGCATCAGATTATCGATGCGAATTTCACCGTTTCGGTCGGTGGTAACGGTCTGATTGACGCCCTCGCCGGTGATGGTGAAGGTAATGCCATCCACCTTGCCTTCCTCGCTGGTCTTGATGATTTTAGCGCCGCCATAGCTGACCTTCAGATTCAGAAAGGCTGTGACCGGGTCGCTGACCGTAGCGCTGTAGGTAACAACATCCTGCATGGTGCCGTCTGGGCCATAGTGCCCATCGCTCCACACCACAACACCCTTACGCAGAGCCTCCTTTTCGGCAGTGACCCGGAGCGTAGCATTAGGGGCATTCTGGGTTAAAATCGTCAGCACATTTCCCTGAACAGAGAAGGACACACCTGTTTGGTTAGCAGAGAAACGGTAATTGCCCAGGACGCCGTTGGTATCTGTCAGCGTGGCCGAATAGCAGCTGCCGTCCCAGTTCAGCTCGACAGTCTGTGCCTTGCCGGTACTTCTGGCCATGAAGCTGGGAACGATGGTATGCTTCTGCACGCTGTCCTCAATGCTGTCATAATAAGCGGAAAAGCGGCTGTACAGCGGGTGGCTGGTACGGTAAACGGATTTCACTGCGTCGGCACTGCCGGGGTCCACATGGTTAAAGTTTGCATCCCGTTCTCCGACGACCGTTTCCCACACTAACGCCTGGGTGGCCATCATATGTGCCAGTTTGTCGGCATCCGCATCATTCTGCGATCTCCACGAGGTGGAAAGATTGCCCTGATAACCGTACTGCATGATCCGGCCCAGCAGGGTTTTGATGGTGTCAGCGTCGATGGTGTGCAGCGTGGTCATCCAGGTTGCCTCGCCGGAGGTCCAGCCATTCATGTAGTGAAGCTCATCGTGACCCCATGTGCCGCTGTAATCCAGATTGGCGTCCCCGTCTCTGGGGAAGCCTACGGAATAGGACTCAGCGGTTTCTCCGGCAGTCGAGGCAGCAAAGGCCGTAGTCGTGCCGATGCCCATGAGCGCGGTGAATGTCATCAGGACTGCAAGCAGTCCCGATATTCCCCGCCTGAAAATGCTTGTTTTCATATTAGTTTCATTCCTCCTGAAATTGAATTTTGGCATGAAAAAGCGCCGTATTTCTACGACGCTTCTCAATGTGGTATAAAGTTTTATGCGTACCCGATATAAATCAGGTAACTGCCTGTGCCGATGCATTCGTACCAAATACAGATATCCGTAATACTCTCGTCCTCGGCATATCGCTTCAAGCGCGAGTTAATGTCTCGCTCCAGATAGATGCAGCCCTGATCTGCGGTGATCGGATTGTCCCAGCAATCGGTTGCCGAGCTATCCAAGGTCAGTCCCAAGCTCACCGCCGTGCTTTTTGCGTAGGAAATCCAGTGCTCGATATCAAATGCGGGTTCAGTTTCCGGAGTCGGTTCCGGCTCGGTTATCGCAGGAACGGACGGTTCCTCTTTTGGACATTCTGTTTTCTCCGGCTTCTCCGGAATCAAGGGGGCCTGTTCGTTTTCTTCCGATGAAGGCGCATTCGATTCTGTGGGTGCGCTTACCGGCTCAGAAGAAATAGCAGGGCCGCTTTCGTGCTTGTCCTCATTCGGCATGGAATCTGCGGGATCGACGGCTACTGTGGGAGCGTTTGGTTCTGTGGATACCGGCTCAAAGGAAGCAGGCGTTTCTTCCTGTGGCGTTGGAGCTTTCGGTGTGTTTCCTGTTGTTTGCCCTTGCAATGGCTCTGCGGCGCATCCGGAAAGCAATGCGGCAAGCAGGAGTGCGCACAATATAAGAAGCTTTTTCATGGGATGACCTCCAATGACTGTTTTTTCTCATATTGTACGAATGCACTTGGTTTTCTTCAATTGTGCCGCCTGTATATTTTCCTTTTGAGCTGGTATTGCCGGTAAATGAGGGGGAGAGTGTGAGAGGGGGAACGGCGCTGACGCAGCGTCAAAAGGGTAGACTGCCCCCTTGGCGAAGAACCTATCTTGCGTCATTCCGACTTTTCTGTCTTTCCTGATACCGGTGATAATATTCCAGCGCTTTTAGAATATACTCACCGGTTTTTTCGTAAGGAACGCTGGCGGGGATAAATCTTCTGGCCTCAGCGTACTTGATGTTGATCTTCTCCCTCTGGTTCGGCTTTTCCTCGCTCATGATCGACTCGATGACCTCGTTGGTCAGCTTCCCGTCCTGGGAGAACCGCTTCAGCTTGATGGCCTGGGCAAGGGACGGAGTGGCATCCACATAGGCGATTTGCTCCAGCAAGGCACTCTGTTCCTCTTTTTGCAGGTAAGAGAGTTCCACCGCCGGTCTGAACGCAATGCGCCCTTCATCAACCAAATCCAGAAGCTCCGGAATGAGCTCTGTAAGACGAATATAGCGGAACACCTGTCTTTCACTGTCTGAACTCTGCTGTGCGATTTCTCCTGCGCTGTTTAACTTTGTGCCCACTGGGCAGAAAGTTAAATCTGTACGCTGTCCTTGGCGATTCATGGCCTCCAAGCGCATCTTGTAGGAAAAAGCCTTTTCACTCGGCAGTATCACAGAACGCTGCAGGTTCGATTCCACCATTAGAATGATGGCCTCGTCTCGGGTCATCTCCCGCACCTCGGCCTTCACGGTATCAAACCCGGCAAGCTCACAGGCCTTCCTTCTGCGATGCCCTGATACGATCTCGTACCGACCATCTTCCTTCGGTCGGAGTGTGACAGGGGTGATGATCCCACGCTCCTTGATGCTCTGGACAAGCTGATCCATGTCCTCGTCCAGCTTCACCTTGAAGGGATGGTCTGGGAAATCGTCGATCTCCGAGAGAGGGATATCATAAATGCGCGGGAGCTTGATTTCCTTTCGCTCCGTGTCATTCATGAAAAGCTCATCGTACCCGGTCAGGCCCAGATCGATTTTTTGCACGCTCTTCAAGCTCTGTCACCTCCTTTGTGAGTGCCTCATACGCTGCTGCGACCTTGCCGTTCCTGTCATGGGAGAAGATGCTTTCTCCGGAAAGACTGCACTCCGCTGCTCTTACCGAAAAGGGAATTTCAGACTCGAACACGCGGATGTTTTCTCCCACGGTGGAACGAAGCGAGGAAATAATCGCCTTGGCGTTGTTGGTGCGGTTATCCACCATCGTCAGCAAAATGCCATCGATCTTCAGTCTCGGGTTGATCTGCCGCTTGATCTTTGAAATGGAGCGCAGAAGCAGGTTAAGACCTTTGGTTGACAGGAAGTTCGGCTGAGACGGGATAATCACACTGTCTGCCGCAACCAGCGCATTGACCGTCATCATACCCAGCGAGGGCATACAGTCAATCAGAATATAGTCGTAGCTCTTTCTCATGCCGTCGATGGCGTTCTTCAGAACATACTCGCGGCTCATGACATTGAACAGGTCCGTTTCCATACCGGAGAGCTCAATGTTCGAGGGAAGCAAATCCACACTTTCCTGGTGCCGGATAATTGCACCCTCCGCAAGCGGCTCATCATCAATGACCGACTGCATAAGGGAAGACAACGACACCTCCAGCTCATCGGGGTTCTTTACGCCGAGGCACACCGTTAAGCTGCCCTGCGGGTCAGCATCCACCAGCAGGAACCGTTTGCCGGAGCTTGCAAGTCCCACGCCGAGATGGACTGTGGTCGTCGTCTTGCCGACGCCGCCATTCTGATTCGTGATGGCGATCACCTTACAGTTTTCCATGGGGTTTCCTCCTTTCTCTGAATTTGAATCATTTCTGATCCACGAAAGCCTCAAAATACCTTTTGGGGCTTTCGTCGCTGCATTTCATTTTTCCTCGAACCCTAAATGCAGAAAAGGAAGTCATCAGACGCCCGATAGCGAATCGGGTCCATGGGAATCTCACCCCCGCCGGGTACTCCGCCGGTTCCGTAGAAAAGTATCATTATACCCTAAGCCTGTCGTGGCCGTATCCGTAGCTGCCAGATATTTCAGAATGGTTTCGGGGTTGCTCTCCACCTTTTGTCCCGCTGATACCGTTAGCGGCAGGTGGGTCTTGGCGTACCTTCATTTGGCTGTTGGCTCAAGGAATGTATCTGATGAATGTATATGAAATTTTCAAGGTTCCCGGAAGGCTTTTCGCCTTCTCACTTTCTCTTTGCCGAATTTTTTTGCGAGATTCCCACACTTTTTCAAAAAAATTTTTTGTGCCGGTTCCAGAAAACAAAAAAGCGCCCACTGCACCTGTTTAGTAGGCGTAGTGAGCGCAAAAAATAAGACCCGGTGATTTCTCACCGAGTCTCATATCTGAATATATAGTTTTCAAAAAAAACAGCCCCGCAGAATCACTTCTGCGAGGCTGAAATTCAATCGCACATTTTTCTCGGCATCCGTGGTGCACCCTTGGTGTAAATTGGTGTACGGATTGGTGTACGAGAGGCTTTTTTAGCCCGATCAGGGGGCAATCAATAGAGCTTTGCGCCTGCCGGAATGTGAGGATCCACCATCAGCAAATGCAACTTTTCTTCACCGTTTTCGTGATGCACGGCGGAGATCAACATACCGCAGGAGTCGATACCCATCATCGCTCTCGGAGGCAGATTGG
>ERZ827498.2353-NODE-2353-length-18315-cov-5.925411_pt1 | contig 18315 bp, 19 predicted proteins | sample MGYA00519865_ERZ827498 | MGnify/ENA primary metagenome ERZ827498 (study PRJEB31778, sample SAMEA3449328) | human gut metagenome | biome: human gut; feature: human-associated habitat; material: faeces | place: United Kingdom | collected 2010/2012 ...
ATTAAAACAATATGGATTGGACATCAATCATCTCTACACCCATACCCACTGGCTCAATGTTCGTGACGGACGAAACGGAACGGTTGACCAGTTGAACACCATGTACAATCGGTACAAAATGTGTCCGGCATACATTTTGCCCCATTGGGCGGAGTTCAAGAAGAAGGTACAGTCTTATTTGAATGCAGGAACTTCCACTATTTCTGCACCCTCCACAAAGCAGCTTTACCGGGTGAGAAAGTCTTGGGCAGATGCAAAGTCGCAGCTTGGTGCGTATTCCTCTTTGGAGAATGCGAAGAAAGCCTGCAAGGTCGGATATTCTGTATTTGATGCCAACGGAAATGTGGTCTACACCAATGGCGGCAAGTTCACCAAGGAGCAGAAGGTTGCCATTCGTGCCAACACACCACTGTTTGCCAGTGCAGAAACTACATCTGTAACCAGAAGAATCAGCGGCACTTACTATCTGTATGACGGTATTGCCTGCAAGAACGGTCGTTATCGTATTACCACAAAGCCAGAGTTCTGCGGAAAAGCACCGGCGGGACGATTTGTGACTGGTTATGTTTCTTGGGATAATTTCAATCAGTGAGGATTCTTTTATGGAACAACAAAAATTGATGGATGAACTGAATTACCACCGTGCTCAAAAGCTGACTGATGCGTTATATCATTCCGGTTTGATTTCCTTTGAGGAATATGACAAATTAACGCTCAAAAATCGGAATTCTTTCTCTCCAATTTACGTGGACTTATTGCCGAAAACGCTTGCAATTCCGCCGAAAAAGAGGTAATATGGACACGTCAAAAGGAGGTGCAGAAGCATGAAAACTATTACCAAAATTGAGGCAAATCGCTCCGCAGCTGTTCATCGAAAATGTCGTGTAGCGGCTTATTGCCGTGTTTCCACAGAGCATGATGACCAGATAGAAAGTTTGGAAACACAGAAGGCACATTATGAATCCTGGATCAAACTGCATACAGAGTGGGAATCCGCCGGCATCTTTTATGATGCTGGCATTACTGGAACAAAAGCAGAAATTCGTCCTGGACTGCAAGACCTTTTACAGGCTTGCCGCATGGGCAGGGTAGACCGCATTCTGGTGAAATCCATCAGTCGGTTTTCCAGAAATACGGCGGAGTGCCTCGCTCTTGTTCGGGAACTATCAGGAATTGGGGTTTCCGTTTTCTTTGAAAAAGAAAACATAGACACCGGCAGTATGGAAAGCGAATTGTTTCTGACGATACTCAGCAGCATGGCAGAGGAAGAATCTTTATCCATATCCAGAAATGAGAAGTGGTCGGTACAGCACCGGTTTCAAAACGGTACCTATGTGTCATCGTCTTTCCCTTACGGGTATTGCAGAAATGACAGGGGAGAGATGGGACTCGAACCCGAGGAGGCAGAAATTGTGAAATACATTTTTTCTGCCTTGTTATCCGGAAAAAGTTCTTGTCAGATTGCAGATCTGTTGGAACAGCAGGGGATTCCCTTCAAGAATGGACGTCATTGGTGTGATGCTGCGATTCGTGGAATTGCCGGCAATGAAAAATATGTGGGAGATGTTTTGCTGCAGAAAACGTATACCGATGCACATTTTCATCGGCACAAAAATCATGGAGAAGTGGAATGTTATCTTCTTTCAGATCACCACATACCAATTGTTAGTCGGGAAATTTTTGCAAAAGCAAATGCAGTCATTCGACAGCGAGCTGCCGAAAAAGGCATTGTGTGTGGTACAGAAAAGTATCAAAAGCGATACGCTTTTTCCGGAAAGGTGATTTGCGGCAAATGCGGCAGCACTTGCAAACGCAGGATTCACAGCGGCAATGAAATCGCATGGACGTGTGCGGCTCATATTGAAAGTGCTCAAAAATGTCCTATGAAATATGTGCGGGAGGAGGTATTGAAAGCCGCTTTTGTTACGATGTTGAACAAACTGATTTTCAGCAGAAAGCACATTTTGAAACCATTGTTAGAACAGCTGAAAGCGAACAGCAATGATGAAAATGTTCGGCGAATGCAGGAACTGCAAAAGCAGCTGGAATCTCATGCTGAAAAGAAAAACACACTGCACCGTTTGTATGCACAAAAGGTCATAGATCCTGTTTTATTCCGGCAGGAAATGAATGCTTTGCAGAAACAAGCGGAGTCCTGCCGTATGGAAATTGCACAGTTGGAACAGGAAACACATGGAGAAACTGAGATAATTGCAGAATTAAAGCTGCTGCTGCAATTTACAGAGCAGCATTCTGCAATGTTGACAGAATTTCAGGAGACATGGTTTTCTGCATTTGCAGAACAAATAATTCTGTATGATCGGAATCATATTGGATTTCGGCTTAAATGCGGTCTACTGTTAAAGGAGGAAATTTGATGGGACAGATTCCTTACGGCTACCGAATTGAAAACGGTGCTGCTGTGATTATACCGGCAGAGGCAGCACAGATTCGCCTTATTTTTCAAAATTATATTGCTGGTATGAGTTTACAGTCGGCAGCAAGAGCAGCAGGTCATCCCATGGCACATAGCACTGTTCGTCGAATGCTACAGCGAAAATGCTACCTTGGAGATGCTTTTTATCCGGCAATTCTGGACAAAGAAACATATGCTCGGGCAAATGCAGAGTGGCAGCATCGTGCAGATGTAATGCAGCGACTTGGAAAAACGAGGAGAAAGCCCGTATGTCCACAGACAAAATTTTTGTTGGAACTGCCGCAGCAAATACCAGAATTAGATGGAAACACGCCATTTCAACAAGCAGAATATCTTTATCATTTGATTCAAAGCAAGGAGTAATGCAACAATGCCAAAAGTCACTACAATTCCACCCCGAAAGCAAAGAAATCATGCTGTAGCGTCACAGGAAACTCGAAAGATTCGTGTGGCAGCCTATTGCCGTGTTTCCACGGATACAGATGAACAGACAACCAGCTATCAGGCACAAATTGCACATTATGAGGAAGTCATTCACAGGAATCCGGAATGGGTCTTTGCTGGGATCTATGCCGATGACGGCATCAGTGCAACCTCCACAAAACATCGGGAACAGTTTCATCAGATGATTCAGGACTGCATGGACGGAAAGATTGATATGCTCATTACCAAATCCATCAGCCGATTCGCCAGAAACACAGTAGATTGCCTGAATTATATCCGACAGCTGAAAGCACAAAATATTCCAATCTATTTTGAAAAAGAGTCCATCAACACAATGGATGCGAAAGGGGAAGTGCTGATTACCATTATGGCATCTCTGGCACAACAGGAATCAGAATCTCTGAGTCAGAATGTCAAACTGGGAATGCAGTATCGGTTTCAACAGGGAAAGGTGATGGTCAATGCCAGCTGTTTTCTTGGCTATGATAAGGACGAAAACGGAGATCTTGTGATCAATCCGGAACAAGCGGAAACGGTAAAACGAATCTATCGGGAGTATCTGGAGGGAGCAAGCTGTCAGCAGATTGCAAGGAGACTGGAACGGGACAGCATTCGAACAGCAAGAGGCAATATCCGATGGCATGACAGTTCGATTCGGTTAATTCTGGAAAATGAAAAGTATATGGGAGATGCCCTTCTGCAAAAAACATATACTGTGGATTTTCTCAAGAAAAAACGCATTAAAAATAACGGTGAAATGCCGCAGTATTATGTGGAGGACGATCATGAGGCGATTATTCCCAGGGCATTGTTCTTACAGGTGCAGGAGGAAATTGCAAGGCGCGGTTCACAGGTGGACTGTATGGGCAGACGGCGTGGATTTAGTGCAAACCACTGTTTTACTGGTTTGCTTTACTGTGCTGAATGCGGGGAACAATTCCGCAGAATCCATTGGAATAACCGAGGCTGCAAATCTGTGGTGTGGCGATGTATGACCAGATTGGAGAAAAAAGGAGCGTGTCATGCACGAACAGTCTATGAGGAATCTTTGAAACAAGCCTTTGTGGATGCTTTGAATCAACTGACAGGAGGCAGTGAAACATACCTTTCTATCTTACAGGAAAATATGGCTGAAGTGATTGAAATGGAACAATCCAATCTGCCCGAGGAAATACAGAGAAAATTAGATGTTCTTCAGAAAAAGTTGATCGAATGTGCAGAACGGCATGAGGATTATGAGGAGATAGCACAGGAAATCTTTCGGCTGCGAGAGCAAAAGGAACAGGCTTTAAGGGAAAATGTTTCTCAACAGGAGCAGAAAGACCGTATGCGGGAACTGCAGGAATTTTTGGCTGCTCAGCCGCATCACATTACCGAATTTGATGAAACACTGGTTCGACATCTACTTACAAAAGTAACGGTTTCTTCCGATCGACTGGATTTTACATTTCAATCAGGTGTCACGGTTTCCATTGAAAAGTGAACCACTTCAAAAATCCTCCTTTGCAAAATATAAAAGCAGGGGAGGATTTTTAGATTTTATAACGGCGTTGCTGTCTTGATTTCTCTTTAAATTTATGGTATACTAAGAAAAAACGGAGGTGCTGCATCATGGGAATCTATCTGAACCCAGGAAATGATTTGTTTTACTCTACAGTTACTTATTCTGAAATTTATGTGGATAAGACCATGTTGATTTCTTTCACCAATAAATGTTTGTTTGGAGAAAACAAGGAGATCTGCGTCAGCCGTCCCAGAAGATTCGGAAAGTCGATGGCAGAGAATATGCTGACGGCTTATTACAGCAAGGGCTGCGATTCGAGAGAATTGTTTTCCAAGTTTCAGATTGCACAGACACCGGATTTTGAAAAGCACTTGAACCGGTATAATGTGATTCACATCGATATGCAGAAATTCCTTGGCAGAACCAAAAATGTCCATGAAATGTTGGACTTCTTGCAGAAACGTGTGCTAAAAGAGATGAAACAGACATTCTCCGGGATAGAGCCGGAAGAAACCAGTTTGATTATTGCGTTGGAAGATCTGTACGGTCAATGTGAAGAAAAGTTTATCTTCATCATTGACGAATGGGATTCCATTTTCCGGGTGCATCGGGATAATGCGACTGCTCAAAAGGAATATCTGGATTTTCTGCGGGATCTTCTGAAAGGACAACCCTATGTGGCACTTGCCTATATGACTGGGATTCTTCCAATCAAGAAATATGGTCAACATTCTGCACTGAATATGTTTGATGAATACTCTATGACCAATCAATATGCACTCGCAGAATTCACTGGTTTTACAGAGAGGGAAGTTCGTCAGCTTTGTGAACGTTATCATATGTCTTTTGAACAAACGAAAGATTGGTACGATGACTATACTGTCAATGGTATATCCATTTATAATCCAAGATCTGTAACATCAGCGATGATGAACGGCATCTTTGACAGCTACTGGACACAGACAGAAACCTATGAGGCTTTGAAAATGTATATCGTTCGCAATGAGAACGGCTTGCGGGATAAGATCATTCGGATGATTGCCGGAGAACACATTTCTATTAACACGAAAACATTCCAGAACGATATGTGTACCTTTGAAACAGCAGATGATATTCTGACCTTACTGGTGCATCTGGGATATCTGACATACGACTTCGATACAAAAACTGCCTGGATTCCCAACAAGGAAGTGCGGCAGGAATTTCTCAATTCTATCCAGGGGCAGGAGTTCCAGACGGTCAACAATGCCATCCATCGTTCCGACAAGCTGCTGCAATTGACGCTGGCACAGAATGCGGAAAAAGTGGCGGAAATGCTTCAGGAAGTTCACAGCGAAAACTGTTCTGTGATTCAATACAACGATGAAAATTCGCTGGCTTGTGTGCTGAGTTTGGCATACTATTCCGCACAAGACAGCTATGCAGTTTATCGGGAATTGCAGGGCGGAGAGGGCTTTGCGGATCTGGTATTTGTGCCGAGAACCGGTAACCATAACCCGGCAATGATCGTGGAGCTGAAATGGAATCAAACCACTGGTATTGCATTGGAACAAATCAAAGACCGGAACTATATTCGCTGTTTGAAGGATTATCATGGAAAAGTGCTGTTTGTTGGCGTGAACTATGATAAGAAGAGTAAAAAACACGCTTGTCAGTTTGAAATGGTGGAAATTTGAAAAGATTTTCTAAGGTGACTTTTCAATTTAACATTAGCTTATTTTCAAAGTAAGTCATGGTTGAAGGTTATGTTAACGAATATCTGGTTGGTGATAGGCAAATTACTGCATAATGATTTCTGCTAACTTCTAATACTAGTCTGATAGTTCGTCAAATTTGCATATAGCTTATACGAAAAAAATAATTTTAAGAAAAATGGAGGAAAATATGTGTGTATGTGTTTCTTACTCAGAAGTTAAATCGGAGATACAACAACAATTAAAAAGAAAAGCACTGATTCCAATTTTAGGTTCTGGATTTACAAAGGGTTGTGCCAGTCGAAATGGAACAGTTCCTTCCGGGGCTGATTATAAGGAATATATGATAGATCAGATAATGAAAATACGTGGTTATGATGATTCGAAAAGACTCGACTACGAAAAGAAACAATTCCCTGATATATCTACGATCTATCATGAGATTGTTCCAAAGAATAATCAAAGAAATTATTTAAGAAATAATTTTACAAAGGTTGAGTTACCCTTAGAAAAAAAGAAGTTTCTCAATATCAACTGGCCATATATTTATACATTAAATTCTGATGATGCAATTGAAAACAATAGTAGATATGAAACTGTTATTTATTCTAATCGAGAAATCTCACATGAAATTTTTTCGACTGAAAAATGCACAATTAAACTCCATGGTGATGTCTATGATATTTTGAAATATGAAGATTCAAAGTGTGAGATTTTTGATCTCCAACAGTATGTTCATAGTTTGTACGAAAACAGAATCCTTTTGGATAAGCTGAAGCATGATTATGAGTTCACAAATCTAATGTACATTGGGTGTAGTCTTTCAAATGAGATTGACTTGTTATCAATTTCTTCAAAAGCCACAATTAATGGAAACCGTTATTATTGCACTACAAAACAACCTGACGAAGATGATCTTTTGATGCTGTCTAAATACGGAATTACTCACTGCGTAATATTTGATTCTTATGATGCAATATATACTGAACTAGTGGCTTCTGCGGAAGAGGCTGAAAAAATTGGAAAAAGTGACCTAGATGAATATAAAACTTTTGAGATTACAGAGTTGCAGAATGGATTTGACATAAATAAGGCGTATCTATTCCATGGTAAGTCTTTAATTAATAAAGAAAGGCACGTGTGTCTTCCTAGCTTTTTCATTTCTAGGAAGATTACAGATCAATTGGCAACAAATATAAGAACCAAAGGGACTCAAATTTTAGTTGGTTCTGGATGCAGTGGAAAAACATATGTTACAATTGATCTTGCTAGAAGGATTGTTGATAAAGATGTCTTTGTATTTCAATCCCGAGAACGAATAAATAATGAGGCTTTTTCATCGTTGCTCCATAGGGAGAATTGCTTGATAATTGCAGATAGCAAAGTGCTTTCTGAGAAACAGATTGAAGATATTGTTCGAAGCGATTTAGAAAGGATTAAGCGGCAGAATTCATTTGTTATTATAGAAAGCAAAAGTAATCGTGATTTAATGAGCCTTCTTTCACTTTTGAGAATATCGGATGTAATTAAGGAAAATGAACTAATTCCATCTGAACTGAAAAATAAATTGACTGCAGAAGAAAGCAAAGAATTAAATGAAAAATTAGTCAAATCATCGTTTGGTATTTTTTCTAAAAGCAAGTCGATTTCTGACAATATTATTGATATAAGTGAACGATTAATCCAGAAAAGCCAATTTGATAAGATTACTCCCAGAATGGAAACTGTGAAAGAGGTTGCTTGTTTAATTGCTTTAGCAACTATGGAAAAAATATATTCAGAGGATGTAGTTATTCTTAATCTTGAAGAAGAATTTTTTTCACAGAAAGAGAGTGCTTCTCCTTTAATCGAAGATGAAGGAACATGGGCTTTCGAAATAAGTGCAGGCAATAATTCTCAGATGAAGTATGTGGTGAATGCGGAATATTGGTTGTTTAATCAATTAGACAACCTAGCGAAAATGAGCTTAGGGCAAGAAAAGATAATCAAGGCTTACCAATATATCGTTCAGAAAATCATTGAACATTATGGAAAGCCAGATTTAAAGTATGGAAAAAAGGATGCACCATATAAAGAATATATTTTATTCGATAATATCAATCAAATCTTTACCTTTCAAGGAAATATTCTAATACGCGGCATATATGAGAATCTCAATGATTTATTATCCACCGATTCAAATTATCTTCACCAAAGGGCTAAATGTTACATAAGATCTTCATATATAACGAATGATTCTAGGGAAAAGCAACAATGGTTAGCCCAAGCACAACGAGATGCAAGCTCGTCACATAAAATATTTGAAGAACGTTATATAGAGAGTAAGAATGAAAAGGTGCAAATTTCTTCAGATCATGCACTATATACGGTTGCACTTACATTATGTCATTTAGCAAAATTGGAAGATTATAAAAATTTGAAGCTAAATGAAAATGCTATTAATAATTTGTACTTAGCAGTATCTTCTCCATACAATTCAATGGAGTTCATAAAGAAAGATAAGAATTATAATTACAACAATATTATCGGAGAAATAATTACGACATTTGCTGCAGATAGATCTTTGATTCCAAGTGAAAAAGCACAAATGAATGTAGTAGAATTAATTAAAATTCAAATTGGAGAGAATTTTTAGCCTAATTTAGTCTGATGTATGGGATGCATGGGATTTTGATTTGTTTCCGAGAACTATTGGGGACAACCTGACATCGACCAAAAGGTGTCAATGTAGAGATATACGCTATTTGCGAGAAAAATTCAAATTGCTTATTCAATAGGGTTGTATGGGCAATTTAACGAAAATGCAGACATTAAAATTGAAGTGTCGTTGCACGTTGAGTGCGTGGTATTGATGTCAAGAAAAGATGAATAAAAGCAAAAAAGTGGTGTATTTCCGGGCTTTTTCGGAAGTTGAGATGTAAAGCCTAATCATTGAAAAGGCTCGGTTATTTTATAGGGGAACATATCTACTGCGAAAATGTGTGTCAGGTTGTGACCTCGGATTTGATAACGCAAATTGAGTGAGTGGATTAGATGTCAGGGATTTTGAAGTGATTTTTGAAAGAGGAAAAAAGTTGACAACAAATCCGGCAACTCGATAGTAAAGGCGTTTTCGGGCAGTGGAATAGATGTTATGGAAGGAGGAGAATACATGAACGATTCAGCGTGGATTTGGCCAGCTTCGGATATGGATTTCTGGAAAATTGACAACAAAGAAACTTCTGTGAAAATTAAGTGGAGCCACAATTGTTTTGAGGATTATAAGACTTTGTCATATCAGTTCTATAAGTGTGGATACAAAACTTTTGAAGAAGTGATTGGCAGTGGATATGATAACGTTAAATCAGATATGTGGTTTTTAACAGGAATATTCTTAGTTCGACATAGTATTGAATTAGGATTGAAGGCTTTATTATGCAGAGTTTTGCCTCGTAAAAGAGATATTGAAGATGCTTTTGAAGCATGCTGTCATGATGTTTCTATGCTATTTCATAAATATACTGATGTGAGACTTGAAAATTATCTAACTGAAGAAGAGGAAGACTGGTTAATTAGATATTTGGATTCATTAGAAGAAGTTGATAAAAAATCGGACATGTTCAGATTTCCTTTTGAAGATGAATTCCTTTCTAAATACAGGGATAAGTTTTTAGACAATGTGGATGTTGCAAATAATATGCTACAAGGTTATGCGTTAGTAAAAAAATGCATTGAGAGAGGAATTGATACAGAAGAAGATGAGTTTGACGGAAAATTAAAACCGGAGTTCTTTGTCTTTGCTTCACATGGAATTGGAAATTGTTATTTATGGCAAAGAATTTCTGACGAAGGTTTCCATGTTAAAGTTGCAGGGTATTCTGAGGTGATTGATTATATTTATCAGAATCAAAATATCACCAATGAAGATAAGCTATATCCTCTAATCTTCATGTTTAGAAATACGATTGAATTATGCTTGAAGAGGTTGTTCTATAGTAGAGTTGATAATGGCGTTCCACTGAAGGTGTTTAATTCAAAACGAAAAAGCCATCTTATAAAGAAAGATTTGTGGAAGAACGTTAAACCAGTAATTAAAAAATATGCAAATGATTCTGGCGAAGACCTTACAACTATTGATATAGTTGAAGGCTTATTGGAAGAAATTAACGAATTAGATAAGAATGGGGACAACTTCCGCTACCCAACATCTTATAGTTTGGAATATCGTTTTGATAACAAAGAGTTAGATATAAGCAATGTATATACATACCTTAAAGCAATAATCAATTTTCTTGACGGTTGCGATTCAATGCTTGACGCTATCGCAGATTATCAAAGTGAGATAAAAGCAGAATATGAGGCTGAAATGAGGGCAAGTTTGGATTGGTATTAAAATAATTCGCGAAATTTACAAGGCCTATTATAGAAAACCAAAGGAGGTATTTTATGGCAATAGTGCAAGATGCATATTTCATTCCTGATGATATAGCAACAGGATTAGCAACAGGAATATATCGAAGAATCGGTAGTGTGGTAAGGTGGGCAACTGGTCCTAATAAGGGACAAATAGTAAAGCACCTTAAGCCAATTGACCTACCAGCAGCAGAGCAGGTTCAGGGTGTTGGTGCTAAAGCATTACAGTTTGTAAAACAGCATAAAAAAGAAACAATAATTGTTGTGGCGAGTGCAGTAGCTGTTGGCGCTGGTGCTTGGGTTTGCAATAAAGTAAAAAACCATGAACCAAAGGTTGTAACAGAATTCAGAGCTAGCCTGAAAAGCTATATTGATGCAATTCGCAAGGGGGAGATGGATATTGATAAGATTAATAATCTAATGAGCTCTTTGGAAGCGTTGAAAGCTGACAAAAATTATTCAAAAATCAGTATTCAGCTTACATCAGAAGAACTTGATGTTTTAGTAGGACGAATTTATGAATATACCATGAAGCTGGCAAGTGATAATGAAATAGAAATAGCCGCAGACGACTTAGAAGAAGAAAAAGATGTTATCAAGAATCTGCAATCTTATCTTAAGGTACAGAGACGTATATTTGCTGAAGCTGCATAGAATGGAGGATAAATATGGGCTTTTTCGGGAATTTATTTAAAAGTGAATTTGAAAAATGGGTTGAAGGAGCTTCTCATGAGGAGCTATCAGAGGCTTATGAAGAAGAAAGACAGGATTGGATTAAGAACGGATTCAATGGTGGAACCGGTGAAAAAACTCCTAAAATGAATCGTCTTAATAAAGAAATAAGTAAACGTGTAGCTGAAGAATGGGAAAATGACCCACGAAGAAATAAAGACCCAAACTTCCGTTGGACAGATGCTAATCGTTGGGATAAGGATTAAAATGATAAAGACTCCCCATCACCGGATGTATTCCAGTGGTGAGGAGCCTTTTTGCGTCTATAAGCATTACCCTTCAATATCAATTTTAAGTCCGGACTTGAGCTCCACCGTGAAGTGGTCATCCCAGAGGATGATTTGTTTAAGCCAGCGCTTTACCAAAGTCTCATCGAAATCCGTAAGGCTGGCAGGCTGCTTTTTAATGTAATCTTGCAGGTCATTGATTCTTGCAATCTGTGCATCTCTGGCAGCAGTGTCAACAGTGCATTTTTCACGCTGTTCACGAAGCTGGAAAATCTGATCGGCAATTTCATCGTATGCTTCTTTGCTGTTAGCCTTTTGTAGCAGTTCCTTTTGCAACTCTATAAGTTGCTCGTCAATTCCGTCAGCGGTATTTTTCTGTGCATCTCGGATGACCTTTGCAATATTCTGCTGAAGCTGTACCTGAAATGTTGACTTATCACCAAGGAGCGTGTTAATTGCCTGAACTACCACATTTTCCAATATTGTTTCATTGACGGTTCTGGCATGACACTCCAGTCCGGTGGATTCCAGTCTGCTGATGCATCTCCAAACAACTGATTTACAGCCACGATTGTTCCAGTGAATTCTGCGGAACATTTCACCACAATCACCACAAATTACTATCTGTGCAAAGCAGTGATTACAACTGTAGCAACGCTTTTTGCCATTGGCACTGGTTTTGACCACTCGCCTGCGTACCAGTTCGTCCTGTACTCGTAAGAAGATATCTTTTGGAATGATGGCTTCGTGGTTTCCTTCCACATAGTACTGACGGAAGAAGAATATCAGAAGCTGATGGCACAGCATTCCAAGGCATTCGTGGATAAGTGCATTGAGATTCTCAACAACTACAAGCTTTCCAGCGGAAAACGATACAAGTCAGATTATCACACCATTCTGAACTGGGTGATCGAAAGAGTTTCCAAGGATTATCCTCAGCTGGATAAGCCGCCTGCACAAAGTTCGGCTTACGATGTCAACGTCAATCCATTCGACCAGTTTGTGAGGTGAGAAAATGTTTATCAATACGGAATTACTGGAGTTTATCCGCCTGAAAAATCCGCTTTCCTCGGTGGTGGAAAAATACGAAGTGATCGAGAAAGACTGCTGTAAATGCCCATTCTGCCACAGCAAGACCAATTCCCTGAATCTCTTTCACGATGAGATCTACACCTGTTTTCACTGTGGTGAAAGCGGTGATGTATTTGGTTTTGTCAGCAAGATCGAAAAGATTTCCTTTTTGGAAACGGTTCAGAAAATGGCGGAAGCATCGGGCATCTATACCCTGGAAGAACTGAAACAGAAGAATATCTTTCGCTTCTGGGACAGATTTCTGATCCTCTGTGAGCATTATCACATTGCAGCAGACAGCATATTGCAGGAATATTCTTCGGAGCTGACAAAAGAATATCTTCTCAGTCTGAAATATGACAAAGAACCGGATACCGCCCCGTTGAAAGCAATTATGCAGATGAAATACGGCATATCAAAGGAATTTTGGAACGCTGCTCCTGAGCATATTATGGAGTATCTGACAGCAGAAAGGAAACACAATGCATGATACACTGAAAAGCATTTTTCAGACGCTCTCTGAAAATGCAGAAGAAAACTTCATCAAGAACAAAAACGCAGATGACTATCTCGCTGAGGACGGTTTGTGGCACTGCGGAAAATGCGGTACAGCAAAGCAGTTCCGACTGCCTGAGAGGTTTCTGAAAATGGGAATGCCTGAAATTGTCGGCTGCTGCTGTGCCTGTCAGTCTGCAAAGGAAAAACGGGAAAATGCGAAACAACGACTTGCATCTGTTATCAGACAAAACAAGGAAATCGCCAATATTCCCGAACATTATCTGTCAGCTGATATGGCGATGGTAGAATCTTCTGAAGCCAAACGAATTGGCAGAAACTATATCAAAAACTTCGAGAAACTGGGCAGAATCGGGCTTCTCCTCTATGGTGATGTAGGAACGGGCAAAACATTTCTGGCAGCCTGTATTGCAAACGCTCTGCTGAATCAGGGCGTAAGCGTAAAATGGCTGACCGCTATGCAGATCGTGGAACGCAGCTGCTTCTACAGCGAATCAGAATATGCCGAATATATCCGAAGCATTACTGCTCCCGACTTGCTGATCATTGATGATCTGGGAGCAGAACGTGGCACAGATTTTGCACTGGAACGTGTTCACAGTCTTGTGGATACTCGCATCTCAGCCAACAAACCGATGATCGTAACCACCAATATCGACATTACGGATATGGGCAATTGTGCTGATCTGAAGAAGAAACGCACGTTTGACCGCATTATGCCTGCAACATTTGCCTTTGCCATGAAAGGCACGTCCTATCGTATGAAGCAGGCACAGAAAAGCTACAAAACACTCAAAGATCTGCTTTTGCGTGAAGAATCAAATTGAAAGAATGGAGTAAAGAACATGAGAATAATCAAAACCTATGACGGAATCACACTGAACTGCGATGTTATCGCAATGATTCAGCCTGTTTTCATGAACAGTGCAACGGGAGTTATCAGCGAAATGGTCGATGACAGCTTCGATCCGGATAACCTGGAATTTGCTGTGACTGCATTTACTACATTTGGAGATGAGATAGTCCTTGCAGTTTATGCAACGGAAGAAGAACGTGATTATGCCAGATACAAGCTGGAAAATTGGCTTGTTTACGATGTTGGCAGCTATTACACCATGACAGAAAGAAAATAACGGAGGTTTTTACTATGGAAAAAATGATCGTAACAGAGTACAGCAGACCGATTATGCTGAACAAGGTCAAGGAGTTTGTACAGAGAACGATGTACCTTGCAGAGAATAAAGTGATCCCCTATGCAGAATTTGCACTGCTCGACAGCGGCGAAATGGTGAACATCGGCAATTTTAACGATGCAGACACCGCAGAGATCATCCGAATCATTCTGGACATTTTCGCAGAGGACAAGAAAGCGGTGTTCGATGTCAATCTTGAAGTTTTCGGAATCCGAAATTTCCTTGAAATGCTTCGATATGTGTCAGCCGACAGCGATTCTGTCTATCGAATTATGATAAACGAATTGAAACAGCAGCTGAAAAGCGGTGAACTGGATGTCAGCTTTTCTTGACGGCTACATACAGCTTGCTCATGCCATTGTTTCTGTGGCAGCAGAAAGCTACAAATATACGCTCTTAGCTGTCAAAAATCATACCAGAAGCGATTCTGTTTTCAGGCGAAAGGAAGAACTGGAAAGCTTTTTTCTGTCGGAGTGGTTTGCACTGCTGTCCGGACTTGACGGAAGATATTTTATACAGAAAATGCAGGAGGTATACTATTTTGACAGGTAAAGAGTTTTTATGGCAGTACATTATGATTGATCGGAAGATCAGGAGCGTGAAGCTTCAGTTGGATAGTATGATCGCATTAGCTAATACAAGTGCAATGCAGGATCATTTGCAATCGAAAATCGACGACCTGACCAATTCGTTGAAATTAATTGTTGATAACGGAAATTTGGTTAAGATGCAGATGATCAATAAGATCCAGCAGATTGAAAATGATAACCGCAGAGAAATCTTCATTAGAAAGTACATCAAATTTGAGAGCATTGTCAAAATTTCAAAAGAAATGTTCATTTCAAGACAGGGCATCTACTATCACCTTGAACTTGGTGAGAAAGAAATTGAAAAGCTGATATAATACGAAAGACCAACTCGGCAAAAGCTAAGTTGGTCTTTTTTCTTTTATGATTGGTTATTCTCATCTTTATCGTGTTGTAGATAATACATCGTTTTCTGCGTTTCGATCTCAGCACGAAGTTCTTCTTCTGTTGGCAGATACAGCTTGTACTTTGATGCAAAAAGCTGTTCATTGCCGTGCATGACGGAATATCTTGCAATATCTTCATCCGTATCAGAACAAAGTACAATGCCGATCGTCGGATTATCTCCCTCACTTCGTTTCAGTTCGTCATACATTCGGATATACATATCCATTTGCCCGACATCCTGATGCGTAATTTTCTCTGTTTTAAGGTCAATCAGAACAAAACATTTCAGAATGTAGTTGTAAAAAACGAGATCGATGTAGTAATCCTGTTTCTCCGTTTTGATATGTTGTTGTCTTGCGACAAAGGCATATCCTTTACCGAGTTCCATAAGAAATTTCTGAATATTGGAAAGAATGCTCGATTCCAGTTCACTTTCTGTGAAATCTGTATTTGATGATAAGCCCAAAAATTCAGCTATTACAGGATTTTTGATAAACTCCAGCTTGTCCGTTTGAAAATCAGCTGTAAGCTGTTTCATCTCATTCTCAACACGATTCCTATTCTGTGTCTGTAACATACGGTAGTAATATTGCGATGAGATGTTTCTTTGTAATGTGCGTACACTCCATGTCTGCTCGTAAGCCTCTTTTTCATACCAGTCACGGGCAATCTTGTCTTTCACTTGTAATAAGACGTTGTAATGTGACCAAGACAACAAGATTGCAGATTTTCCAGACACCGTCTGGAAAATCTCAGGGTAGGTTTTATAGAAAGAATAGAAGCTGTATAAATTAGATTTTGTATAGCCTTTTCCAAATTCTTTGGTTAGTTCAAAAGATAACTTTTTTATCACTTCAGCACCATAATCAGCACGATCTTCCCCATTCAGTTCCTCACTTGCAATTCGGTATCCGATCAGCCAATTACGCTGAACAAGGATCGTATTTACAGCCTGATGTGCAGTTTTCTGAGAACCCTCTATGATCTTTCGCATATCATTCATGATGTCATCTGTTTTCGTAAAATTACTCATAACATCATTTTGTCCCATGTTAACGATATTATCCATTATTTTTTCCTTTCCGAAAAATCTTTCATATGAAATAGTATAGCATAAAACGAAGATTTCTTCAATAGTCTTTTGCAAAATTCCATGAAGAATAAATTTTGTACAAAACTTGACACCGACTTACTTTCACTTGGCAGAACTTGATATGTTCATTTTGCTAAACTGAAAATAGTAAGCGGGAAAGGAGTGAGCGTATGACCTTATCGATCATTTCGCAGGACAGAAGCGTGTTCAACTATACTAATGCAGTTTCCTGTGTGACCTGCGGTGAGTACGATGACGGAAGCGGATACGGCTTCATGGTCTATCTGAAAGGCGATACGGAAAACGGTATCGTGATTGCAGAGTATGACGATGCAGAAAAGTTTCATGCCGTCAGAAATGATTTTTCCAGATGGCTTCGTGAAAACATCGACGCAGTGTTTGAGTTTCCGGAATGAGTACAGATTTTGAAAATGGCTTGCAAAAAACCATAGATCTGTCGGTCAGAAGCAGAGAATTTACGGTCGATACTTTGAAATCTGCCATGCAGGATTTTCTTTCCGGAAAGTCGCAGAGAAAAGGCAGAGTTTCCATGAAAAAGCTATCGGAGCATTCCGGCAAGCTGGAAAACGTGGAAATCAAGGGCATTGCGGACTTTCTGAGTGTAGCAAAGAAATATGACATTGACTATGCCGTCAAGAAAGAACCGGAAAGCGATACCTATCATGTTTTCTTTCAGGCGGGAAAAATGGAAGATTTCAAGAGGGCTTTTCAGGAGTTTGCAAGCAGAAAACAAGAGGAACTTCTCAACCCCCGTACTGAAATCACCCGACAACAGATCAAAGATATGGCAAAGCAGGTTTCTCATGAGCCAAAGAAGAAAGAAAAAGTCCGTGAGAAGTCTAAGGAAATGACACATTAAGGTGATTGGAATGGATTCTCGAAAGATAAAAAAACTCGTTCTCAATAACCTTGCCTATGTCATTTTCGGCTATGCCGGCAATATCATCTGTTTTGCGTTCCGGACAGCTGAGGGTAAGGACGTTTCGGAAAAACTGCTCCCTGCCCTGAACAATCTCGGCACAGCGTTTGCCCATATCATTCCGTCTTTTCACCCGGTTGATCTGCTGGTTGGTGTTGCAGTTGGTGTTGCGATGAAGTTCATCATGAAAATACATGCAGCTAACAAGAAGAAGTTCCGGCAAGGAACAGAATACGGCTCTGCGGTATGGGGTACGGAAAAAGATATTGAGCCATATATGGATTTCAAAGACAAGGACAACAACGTCATTCTCACACAGACAGAGGGCTTGACCATGGGAAAACCCTCTCACCCGAAGTACGCCAGAAACAAAAATATTCTGGTGATCGGCGGTTCCGGATCCGGTAAAACGAGATTCTTCGTAAAGCCGAATCTCATGCAGATGCACAGTTCTTACATCGTGACAGACCCAAAAGGGACAGTACTGATCGAATGCGGAAAAATGCTGGAACGTGGCAGACCGGTTAGGGACGAGAAAGGCAATGTTTCCTATCAGCCTTATCGAATCAAGGTGTTCAATACCATTGATTTCGGCAAGTCCATGCACTACAATCCCTTTGCCTATATCTCCAAAAAGAACAGAGAAAAGGATATTCTGAAATTTGTGGACGTTCTCATTAGGAATACGCAGAGTTCTCAGCAAAACGGCGGCGATGACTTCTGGGTAAAGGCAGAAAAGCTGCTTTACACTGCATATATCGCTATGATCTTTACGATCAATCCGCCGGAAGAACAAAACTTTGAAACGCTGATTGAAATGATCAATTCTTCGGAATGCCGTGAGGACGATGAAACATTTCAGAATGCCATCGACCGACTGTTTGCGTTTATTGAATGTTGGATCAACGATGATTTTCCAAATGATGTGGAAATCAGCAATGAATTTCAGGAAATGAAAGCAAATCAGCCGAATGAGGAACAAAAACGACTGGGTGCATTCGCCTGCAAGCAATATCACGCTTACAAACTTGCCGCAGGTGTTATATGCTCTAAAAGACTTCTTAATCAAGCGGTTGGGAAGTCTCTTAGAACACACAA
>ERZ827498.2357-NODE-2357-length-18297-cov-9.491010_pt1 | contig 18297 bp, 19 predicted proteins | sample MGYA00519865_ERZ827498 | MGnify/ENA primary metagenome ERZ827498 (study PRJEB31778, sample SAMEA3449328) | human gut metagenome | biome: human gut; feature: human-associated habitat; material: faeces | place: United Kingdom | collected 2010/2012 ...
CCTTTCAGGTGCGGGAGGATGCGTCCATGCAGGAAACCGCCGAAAGCGTCAAGGAGTACGGCGTCCTCGTCCCCGCGCTGGCGCGGCCACGGGAGGACGGCGGCTATGAGCTGATCGCAGGCCACCGCCGCAAACACGCCTGTGAGCTGGCGGGGCTGGCCACCATGCCCGTCATTGTCCGTGACATTGACCGGGACGCTGCCACCATCATCATGGTGGACAGCAACCTTCAGCGTGAGAACATTCTCCCCTCCGAACGCGCCAAAGCCTACAAGATGAAGATGGAGGCCATCAAGCGGCAGGGCGCACGGACGGATCTGACTTCGCCGAAAATTTCGGCGAAGTTCCGCAGCGATGATGAAGTTGGTCAGGATGCCGGTGTGAGCGGAGATACCATCCGCAACTACATCGCCTTGACGCAGTTAGTCCCGGAGCTTCAGCAGATGGTGGACGAGAAGAAAATCGCCCTCAGTCCCGCCTATCAGCTTGCGGCGCTGACACCCAAGGAACAAGGGCTGCTTCTGGAAACCATCGACAGCGAACAGACCACCCCCTCGCTCTCGCAGGCGCAGCGGATGAAAAAGCTCAGTCAGAGCGGCGAGCTGAACGAGGACACCATGCTCTCCATTATGATGGAGCAGAAGAAACCGGAGAAAAACGACATCACCCTTTCCGGTGAAAAGCTCCGCAAATACTTCCCGCGTTCCTATACCCCATTCCAGATTGAGAACACCATCTTCAAATTACTGGACGCATGGCAGAAAAAGCGCCAGCGCGACCAGAGCCGTTGAGCGGACAAGCAGTTTGTTTGTCCGCTATTTTCATGCCAAAAGGAGGACGCCATGTATATCAACACATTCAAATATACCCCCAAAGATGTGAGCTGCCAGCTCTGTACCGAGTATGTGAAAAAGCTGGGCTGTACCGCCCTGCGCTGCCCGTGGCTGGCCGAGCGTATCGAGGCCGGTGTGGTCGGCTACCGCGAGGCTGTCATGGAAACATTCCCCCGCGACCGCCGCCTGTCCTCGCGCCTGAACCTGCTGATCAAGCATTATCCCGGAAGCCTTTGGAGCAACGAGCAGCATGAGCGCAGGATGCAGTATCAGTGCGCCGTGCAGGGCTATCGCCGCCGCAGAGACACCAACGCCTACTATGCGGCCATGTACCTGCTGACCTCCAACGACGATATTTACCGCCGCACGGCAAATTGCTTCTGCAAGGACGGGATCGAGTTCGGCTATGCGGTGCTGAAAAACACCTCGCCGCACAACTACGCGCTGTTCATGGCGGCGCGCGACCTCTGCGACAAGACGGAGGCGGTCACGATGGCGGACTTAGCGGAACCGGAGGTCATTGACCCGGAGGCGCTGCGCCTGATCGTCAACGCCACTCTGATCGCCCGCTACGGGCTTGCCGCCTTTCAGATCAGAGCGCGAGGTGCCGAATATGAACGCTGATGATTTTGTCGGCGGTCACAGCATCCTTGCGCTGGAGCGCTTTATGGACGAAACCCGCCACATGATTATTTTTGATGTCCTGTCGTGGAAATCCCCTGTGGGTGAAAAGGGCGAACGGCTGCGGCTGTTCCTCTCCGACGTAGGATATGCCAAGGCGCAGGCATCCGAGAGGCGCGGAGAAATCAAAATCCGCAAACACGCCGCCGTCATTGAGGGGCATATCCTCCCTGACCGGAAAAAGCGGCGTCACTAAAATGATTGGAGGAATTACCATGAGCAGAGTAACTGAGCTGGAAAAAGCGCTGACCACGCTGTTCCGCAAGGGTACGGAGGTCGGCTACACGGAAACGGAGATCGACGAGTTTCTGGAAAACATTGACTATCACGCCCTGCTGCAAGCCGTTTGGAACAAGGCTGAAACGGTCTATGCCTACCGCGCAGACGGCAAAAATGCGCTGAGCTTGGACTATCGCAGCGCGGAGCTGTTCAAGCAGCGAGCGACGCTTCTCTATGAGGACGTGGGCGACAGCTATATCGGCGCGGTGTTTGCTGCCCGGTCGATGGAGCTGTGGCTGCTGGAGGATATGGGCTTTGCCGTCGTTGCCAAATTCAGCGTGAACGCCGGAGAAGGCGAATACGTCACCGAGTATCGCGTCTACAAGGGCAGCGATTGGGCAGACAGCGAGATTTCTCTGGATTTGGAGGACTTGGTGGCCGAGCTTGCCGCCCTGTGCGATCCCTACTACGAACACGAGCAGCCCATCTATGAGCTGTGATGTGGGAAAGGAGTGAAAACGGAGCGGCTTCCCCATGCGGGAAACCATTCAGAACGCAAACGGCAAGCAGTTTCACGCCGTCAGCCTGTCCGGTGGCAAGGACAGTACCGCCATGCTGCTTTTGATGATCGAACGGGATATGCCCATCGACATGGTGCTGTCAGCGGACACCGGCATGGAGTTCCCGGAAATGTACGAACACCTTGCCAAACTGGACGAGCATCTTTTCCGGGAGCGCGGCATCCATATCACCACGCTGCGGCATCCCAAGGGCTTTGAATACCTGATGTTCGACGAACCCAAGCAGAAGCCCCGCAGTCTGGAAAACCGTGCAAAGCTGGGCATCCCGCCCTACGGCAACGGCTGGCCGGGAATCCGCGTCCGCTGGTGTACCGGGCAGCTCAAAACGCACCTCATCACCAAGGAGGTCAACCGGCTCAAAGGCGAGCTGGGCGCGATCCACTATGTCGGTATCGCCGCCGATGAAGCGTGGCGCTGCAAGGATGAGCGGTATCCCCTCGTGGAATGGGGCATCACGGAGGCGCAGGCGCTCCAAGCCTGTTACGACCGTGGCTTTGACTTCGGCGGGCTGTATGAGATTTACCACCGTGCGTCCTGCTGGTGCTGCCCGTTCCAGCGTATCGACGAGCTGCGGAAGCTGCGAAAGCATCACCCGGAGCTGTGGGAAAAGCTGCTGGAGCTGGATCGCCGTGCGCTGGCGCAGTTCGGCACCGGCCCGCTGGGACAGTTCAAGCAGAACTGGAGCGTAAAGCGGCTGGATACGCGGTTTGCCGAGGAGGACGGCCAAACAGGTTGACTGCCCTGCGGAAAGGATTGAAGCAATATGGCTGTATTTCGCGTTGAACGGACGCGGGATTACACGGTGATGTGCAACCATCACCTGAAAGACAGCAATCTTTCCCTGAAAGCCAAGGGGCTGCTCTCCATGATGCTCTCCCTCCCCGACGAGTGGAATTACACCACGCGGGGGCTGGCTGCAATCTGCAAGGAGGGCGTGGACGCCATCGGGAAAACGCTCAAGGAGCTGGAGCTGGCGGGCTACATCATCCGCCGTCAGCTTCGCGGCAAGGACGGGCGCATTTCCGACACGGAGTACACCATCTTCGAGAAGCCCCGAAAGCCCTCTCCACCGGATACGACTTTACCAGATACGGAAAACCCGTATCTGGATAACCCGGATACGGAGGCACCGGATACGGATAATCCCGCGCAATTAAATACTAAGAAATCTAATACTCAAAAATCAAATACTGATCTATCAAGCACTCATTCATTCTTTCTGCCTGCGGCGGACGGAATGACGGACGGATTTGAGAAAAAAGCGGAGATCAGAGAGCAAATCGAATACGACATTCTCTGTCAGCAGTATGACCGGATGCAGCTTGATGAGCTGGTGGAGATTATGCTGGAGGTTGCTATGAACCGCAGCCCCACGGTCAAGATCGGGCGGGATGCGGAGTATCCCACCGGCTTCGTCCAACAGCGCTTTGAAAAGATCACCTCCATGCACATCGAAAAGGTCATGGACGGTATCCGCGAGAACACCACCCGCGTTTGGAACACGAAAGCCTATCTCATGGCGGCGCTGTTCAATTCCGTTTCCACCATCGACAACCACTATGCCATGCTGGTCAATCACGATTTTCACGGCGGCCCCTAAAGGCCGTCATTTTTCATGCCCGATTCCGGGAGAAAGGATTTGATACCGATGAAACGCCCCCTTGCCTACATCACCGCTCCGTGGAGCGAGAACGAGTTTGAGAACACCGAAAATGCCGCCAAGTATTGCAGGGCGGTCTATGACGCGGGCTTTTCGCCCGTCTGCCCCACGCTGTTTCTGCCGCTGTTCCTACGCGATGAGATTCCGCAGGAGCATAAGGACGGCATCGACATGGCGCGGGAGTATCTGCGCCGCGCTCGTGTGCTGGTGGTTTGCGGCGGCACCGTGAATGAAAGCGTGAAAAACGACATCGCCGTGGCCGAGCGCCTGCGGATCACCGCCACCACGCTGGACGGCATCCTGACCGTCAAGGGACAGGGGCGCAGAAATGAATGAGCATCTTCTGCACCGGCTGGTGGTACCGCCTTAGTGTCCCGGCATTCTCCCTGCAAATCGGAGGAAAGGAGCGTGATAAGTCATGCAGGAAGAAGTTGAACAGAGAATCGTATCCCTGATGATCTCCTGCGGGAAGCTGGGTGAACAGGAATTTCGTAAGGCCGTTGCCAAGCTGCTGGAGCAGCTAAAAAGCGACCATCAGAAGCATCAGTACAGCAAGGCCAATCCCCACGGAAAAATGACCGTCAAGCAGCTTGCCGCCAAGGATAAGGGATTGCAGAGCATTGAAGTCACCGATCAGAATATCGGCTCATTCAACCGGATCGCCCGGAAGTATGGCATTGACTTCGCTCCATTCAAGGTCAAGGGCGAAAAGCGGTACATGGTGTTCTTCAAAGCGCCGGACGCCGACGCCATGACCGCCGCGTTCAAGGAATACACTGCCAAACAGGTCAGGAAGGCGGAACGCCCCTCGGTGCTGGAAAAGCTGCAACACTTCAAGTCGCTCATTCAGGCGGCTGTGGTGGACAGGGCAAAGCGGAAGGAGCTGGAACGATGAAGCAAGTCAACGTCAAAAAGCTCATCCTTCCCAACATCCCGTATGTGTTCATCGCGCTGCTGGCCACCAAGGTCAGCGAGGCGGTGCGGCTGGCTCCCGGTTCGGACGCTTCCACGAAGCTGCTGAACATTATGACCGGTCTGAACACGGCGTTCCACTCCCTTGTCCCCAGCTTTCATCCCATTGACCTGTGCGTGGGCGTTGCCGCCGCCATCGCCATTCGGCTGGCGGTCTATATCAAGGGCAAAAACGCCAAGAAATTCCGCAAAAATCTGGAGTACGGCAGCGCCCGTTGGGGAACCGCCGAGGACATCAAGCCCTACGTCGATCCCGCATTTGAGAACAACATCATTCTCACGCAGACGGAGCGGCTGACGATGAACAGCCGCCCCAAAGACCCGAAAACGGCGCGGAACAAAAATGTCCTAATCGTCGGCGGCAGCGGTTCGGGCAAGACCCGCTTTTGGTTGAAGCCCAATCTGCTCCAATGCACATCAAAAACCTATCCCACCAGCTTCGTCGTCACCGATCCCAAAGGGGACATCGTGGTTTCCTGCGGCCATGCGCTGCAAAAGAACGGGTATCAGATCAAGATTCTCAATTCCCTGAACTTCAAGAAGTCCATGCACTACAACCCGTTCGCCTACATCCACTCGGAAAAGGACATTTTGAAGCTGGTCACGACGCTGATCGCCAACACCAAGGGCGAGGGCAAAGCCGGTGACGATTTCTGGGTGAAAGCGGAAACGCTGCTCTACACCGCCCTTATCGGGTACATCCACTATGAAGCGCCGGTGGAGGAACAGAATTTCTCTACGCTCATTGAGTTTATCAATGCGATGGAGGTGCGTGAGGACGATGAGGACTTCAAAAATCCGGTGGACTTGATGTTCGACGAGCTGAAAAAGCGCAAGCCAGACCACTTCGCCGTCCGCCAATATGCCAAATTCAAGCTAAGTGCCGGCAAGACCGCGAAAAGCATACTTATTTCCTGCGGCGCACGGCTTGCGCCCTTTGACATTCAGGAGCTTCGGGAGCTGACGGCCTATGACGAGCTGCAACTGGACACGCTGGGCGACCGGAAAACCGCCCTGTTCATCATCATGTCCGACACGGATGATACCTTTAACTTTCTCATTTCCATGTGCTATACCCAGCTTTTCAATCTGCTGTGCGAAAAGGCAGATGATGTGTACGGCGGGCGCTTGCCGGTTCATGTCCGCTGCCTCATTGACGAGGCCGCGAATATCGGGCAGATACCGAGGCTTGAAAAGCTGGTAGCGACGATCCGTTCCAGAGAAATCTCCTGCTGCCTTGTCTTGCAGGCACAGAGCCAGCTCAAAGCCCTGTATAAAGACAGCGCGGATACGATCATCGGCAACATGGACTGTTCCATCTTTTTGGGTGGAAAGGAACCCGGTACGCTGAAAGAGCTGGCGGCGGCGCTGGGCAAGGAAACCATCGACAGCTATAACACCGGCGAGAGCCGTGGCCGCGAGGTTTCCCATTCGCTGAACTATCAGAAATTGGGCAAGGAGCTGATGAGCGTGGATGAGCTTGCCGTGCTGGATGGCGGCAAGTGCATCTTGCAGCTTCGCGGCGTCCGCCCGTTTCTGTCCAACAAATATGATCTCACCAAGCATCCCCTCTACCGCTACACAGCGGATTATGACAAGAAATACGCCTTTGACATAGAGCGTTTTCTGTCCCATCGCCTCAAGCTCAAGCCGGATGATGCAGTTGAGGTGTATCAGGCAGACCTTTCCGGTGAACCTGTCGCCTGACGGCGGCAGCCTGTTTTGACAACGACTCGATGAAACTTCGTGGAAGAAATGTACCCTCCAAAATCTAAAACATATTTTTCGGAGGTACTATTTATGGCTTTCTTTAATTCTGCTGTTGGTGTTCTTCAGACCCTCGTTGTGGCGCTGGGCGCTGGCCTCGGCATTTGGGGTGCGATCAATCTGCTGGAGGGCTACGGCAACGACAACCGTGCGATGCGTTCCTGACTGAAAAGGTCAGGCACAGGTCGAAGGACGAATGAAGTCCAAAACCTTGGAGAACTGATATTTCGATGGATGAAATGAGGGAGTAACGCCCCGAAGCGTCCACACTGATACTCCGACTGGCATAGGCGCGCAACCGCCGATTGTCAGAAGCTCGGTGAAGTCGGCAGAGAGATGCCGTAGTTTTGGCCGCAAGGCCGAAACCGAAAGCTGTCCAGAGGTGGATAGTGCATCCTATATGCCGGGTGTCAGCCGCACATGGTTAGTATGTATGGAAATACTGACGAACTTCTGAATGTACAAGTCTAAACGTTGATACCATCGAAACGGTGGTACTCCTTATACGGAGGTATTCGTGGACAAGTAAAAATGGTTGTTATGAAAGTCCATGTGCCGTTACAGGCGGCACGATTCGTAAAGAATTGAATACAGGCTTAGAGGAAGAACCTAAATGCGGCCCATGATAGAAATATCGGAACGCAGGAAGCTGAAAACATTTAGCCTGTTGCAAGGCTGCGAGATGGTGGATGGGAATACCTTCGTGAGAAGGCAATAACCATTCTTTGTTTCAGTGAAAGTAGTGGCGTAGTACCTGTGAAACCGTGAAAAAGTAAGCGGTGGAGGGAAGGCCACAAGTCGAATTCAGTGAAAGTAACATCAAGATACAACAAACACAGCTTCGAGTAAGACTAAGAAAATCCAACCCGAAAGGAGAGGATGCCTGTGTTGACTTCGGAGCGGCGAGAAAAGAAGCAAGGAAAAATCCGAAACTCGGAATACTACGGCATGGAATCCATCTTTGATACGTTGTATGCGGAAAGCAGGAATGGCAAAACATTCAATCACCTCATGGCAATCATTGAGAGTGAAGAAAACATTAAACTGGCATACCGAACTATCAAAAGGAACCATGGAAGTAAAACGCCGGGTGTAGATAAGAAGACAATACGAAATCTCGCAAAATTAAGCGAGGATGAGTATGTCCGCCTTGTAAAGAAGAAATTCAGTAATTACCATCCTCGCCCAGTAAGGCGTGAGGAAATACCAAAGGATAATGGGAAAACCAGACCACTGGGGATTCCGGCAATCTCAGACCGTATCGTGCAGCAATGTATATTGCAAGTCATGGAGCCAATCTGCGAAGCGAAGTTCAGTGAAAATTCTAACGGATTTCGCCCAAATCGCTCCGCCGAAACTGCCATTGCACAGTGTTGCAGGTTGATTCAGGTACAACACCTGTACCATGTAGTAGACCTTGACATTAAAGGCTTCTTCGACAATATCAATCACACAAAGCTGATACGGCAAATATGGTCACTTGGTATTCGGGATAAGAAACTGCTGTGCATTATAAAACAGATGCTAAAAGCCTCTGTTATCCTGCCGAATGGTAAAAAGATTTACCCAACCAAGGGTACGCCGCAGGGCGGAATTCTTTCTCCACTGCTGGCTAATATCGTGCTGAACGAACTGGACTGGTGGATTGCATCCCAATGGGAAAATATGCCGACCAGAACGGAATTCACGATACGGCAGAATCGTTCAGGTGCAGAAATAAAAAGCCACGTCTATCGGGCATTGCGGCGCAGTAATCTGAAAGAAATGCACTCGGTTCGGTATGCGGACGATTTCAAGATTTTTTGCTCATCCCATGAGGATGCAGTAAAGGCATATCATGCAACAGCCAAATGGTTGAAAGATCGGTTGGGGCTGGATGTTAGCCCGGAGAAATCGAGAATTGTTAATCTGAAACGGCAGTATTCAGAATTCCTTGGTTTTAAGCTGAAAGTGCAAAAGCGCAGCAACAAGTACGTTGTAAAATCGCATATGTGCGACAAAGCGTACAAGAAGGTTCAAAAGAAGCTCACGGAAGAAGTGAAAAAGCTGGAACACTCGGCAGATGATAAGGCTCAGTTCATGCAACTGATGACCTACAATGCTGTGGTGGCAGGAATACACCAGTATTACTGCATTGCAACGGCTGTTTCTGAGGACTTCGGAAAGCTGGCTTATGGGTTCAAAAAGCAGATGCACAATCGTCTGCGGAACGACCTGACACGCAAAGGTGAACTGAAAAAGGGCTATATAAAAGAAAAGTATGGAAAAAGCAGTCAACTGCGATTTCTGCATGGACGGCCAGTAGTTCCTATTGGATATGTTCAGAGCAGAAATGCCCAGCACAAAAGGAAATCGGTCAACAAGTATACGCCAGAAGGTCGGGAACTGATTCACAAGAATCTGAACATCGACACTAAGACGATGCTTTGGCTGATGCGAAACCCTGTGCAGGGTAGGTCGATAGAATACGCAGATAATCGCATATCTCTGTATGCAGCGCAGCATGGAAAATGTGCAGTGACAGGTTCAATCATGGAAGCCCATGAAATCCACTGTCACCACAGGAAACCTATTGCGAAAGGCGGCACAGATGAATACGGAAACCTCGTTCTTATATCGGCTCCAGTCCACAAACTTATCCATGCTTCTGACATGGCTACCATAAAGTTTTACCTGAATCTTCTCAATCTCGATAGTACGCAAATTTTAAAGCTGAATAAGTTTCGTGAGATGGCAGAAATGCCTTTGATTGATTAAAAATCTTTTCTTGTTCAAGCTACGAAGTGTGTAAGTTGTATTGCAAGCCCTGTGCAACTGAATTCGATGGAACGCCGTGTGCGGTGAAAGCTGCACGCACGGTGTGGAGCCGGGGAAAAGCTGGAGATCATATCAAATGCTTACCTATGGCTATCTGGTGCCAAGTCTCAGGGCATGAAGCAGCTCATGGCGGGCGGCGGCGTGGCTTTGATCGGCATTACCCTCGTGCCGCTGCTGTCCGGGCTGTTCGGCTAATCAGGCAGCTCGTTTGCTTCCCATAAATCCACGGAGGGTGCCGCTTTCTGGCGGCATCCTCCCGAAAGGAGGGCAACCCTATGGATTTCTTATGGGATAAGATCACGGAATGGCTGAAAGAAATGCTCATCGGCGGTATCGTGAGCAATCTGTCCGGGATGTTCGATGCAACCAATCAAAAGGTTGCCGAGATCTCCGGTCAGGTGGGCTTATCGCCGCAGGCATGGAACGGCAGCATTTTCAGCATGATACAAAACCTGTCGGAAACCGTGATCGTCCCCATCGCAGGCGCAATTCTCGCCTTTGTGATGACGCTGGAGCTGATCCAGCTCATTACCGACAAAAATAACCTCAACGACATGGACACATGGATATTCTTCAAGTGGGCGTTCAAGTCCGCTGCCGCTGTCCTGATCGTAACAAACACATGGACGATTGTGATGGGCGTGTTCGATGCCGCCCAAAGCGTCGTTGCCAGCGCCTCCGGGCTGATTATCGGCGACACCAGCATCGACATTTCAAGCGTCATGGTGGGTATCGAGGATCGGCTGATGGAAATGGAGCTGGGGCCGCTGTTCGGTCTGTGGTTCCAGTCGCTGTTCGTTGGCATTACCATGTGGGCGCTGACCATCTGCATTTTCATTATCACATTCGGAAGAATGATTGAAATATATCTCGTCACCTCTGTTGCCCCCATTCCGATGGCGACCATGATGGGCAAGGAATGGGGCGGCATGGGACAGAACTACATCCGTTCCTTGCTGGCGCTGGGCTTCCAAGCATTTCTCATCATCGTCTGCGTTGCCATCTACGCCGTTCTGGTGCAGAACATCGCGCTTGTGGATGACATCATCTACGCCATCTGGACTTGCATGGGCTACACGGTGCTGCTGTGCTTCTGCCTGTTCAAAACGAGCAGCCTTGCCAAGTCCGTGTTCAATGCACATTAACGGGGGTGATACCATGCTGACACTCACGCCCGTCGCGCTTGCAACAGCGAACGCATTTGTCAATGCGCATCACCGGCACCATAAGGCAACTGCTGGGCATAAGTTTTCCATCGGCTGTGCCAAGGATGGAGAGCTTGTCGGTGTTGCAATCGTAGGCCGTCCTGTGAGCCGGTATCTGGATGATGGCTGGACATTGGAGGTCAATCGCCTTTGCACCACTGGTGAGAAGAACGCTTGCAGCATCCTTTATGCCGCATCCGCGCGGGCGGCAAAGGCAATGGGATACCGCAAGATCATCACCTATACGCTGGATAGCGAGAGCGGCAGCAGTCTCCGCGCCGCTGGCTGGAGCTGCGCAGGTTTGGCAGGCGGCAAATGCTGGACAGGCAGCCGTAAGCCCGCCTCCGCTTTGTATCCGGCGCAGATGAAACTTCGATATGAAAAGCTCTTGTAAAGGGGGGATTTCTATGGCCTATGTCAATGTCCCAAAGGACTTAACCAAAGTAAAGACCAAGGTGCTGTTCAATCTCACGAAACGGCAGCTCATTTGCTTCGGAAGCGGCGCGCTCATCGGCGTACCGCTTTTCTTCTTGCTCAAGGGAAGCATCGGCACCAGCCCCGCCGCCATGGTGATGATGGTGGTGATGATCCCGGCCATGCTGTTCGCCATGTATGAAAAGAACGGTCAGCCGCTGGAGGTCGTCATCCGCAACATCTACCATGTGTGCTTCCAGCGGCCGAAGCAGCGTCCGTATAAGACCAACAATTTTTATGCCGTTCTGGAGCGGCAAAACCAGTTAGACCGGGAGGTGTATCAAATTGTCCGAAAAGAAAAAGCTGACCCGCGCCGAACGAAAACAGATCGAAGCCGCCATCGCAAGAGCGAACCGAACGGATAAGAAAGAAAAATCGGCGCAGGACAGCATCCCGTATCAGCGTATGTGGCCGGACGGCATTTGCCGTGTGACCGACACGCGCTACACCAAAACGATCCAGTATCAGGACATCAACTACCAGCTCTCGCAGAATGAGGACAAGACCGCCATCTTTGAAGCGTGGTGCGATTTTCTGAACTACTTTGACAGCTCCGTGCAATTCCAGCTTTCCTTTGTGAACCTCTCGGCTTCGCAGGAAACCTTTGCACGGAGCATTTCTATTCCGCCCTGCGGGGACGAGTTTGACGGCATCCGCGCCGAGTACGCCGGTATGCTGCAAAATCAGCTTGCCCGCGGCAACAACGGCCTCATTAAGACCAAGTATCTCACGTTCGGCGTTGAGGCCGACAACCTCCGCGCTGCCAAGCCCCGTTTGGAGCGCATCGAAACCGACCTCCTGAACAACTTCAAGCGGCTGGGCGTTGTGGCTGCGCCGCTGAACGGCTTTGAGCGCCTGCACGTCATGCACGACATTCTGCGGATGGACGAGCAGGAGCCGTTCCGCTTTTCGTGGGACTGGCTGGCTCCCTCCGGGCTGTCCACCAAGGACTTTATCGCGCCCAGCTCCTTTGAGTTCAAGACCGGCAGGCAGTTTCGTATGGGCAAAAAGCTGGGCGCGGTCAGCTTCGTGCAGATTCTGGCACCGGAGCTGAATGACCGGATGCTGGCGGACTTTCTGGATATGGAGAGCAGCGTCCTCGTCAATCTCCATGTGCAGTCTGTGGATCAGGTCAACGCCATCAAGACCGTCAAGCGCAAGATCACCGATCTGGACAAATCCAAAATCGAGGAACAGAAAAAAGCTGTCCGCGCCGGGTACGATATGGACATTATCCCGTCCGACCTCGCCACCTACGGCGCAGAGGCCAAAAAGCTGTTGCAGGATTTGCAGTCCCGCAATGAGCGAATGTTCCTGCTGACCTTCCTCATTCTCAACACGGCGGACACACCCCGGCAGCTTGACAACAACATCTTCCAGACCTCCAGTATCGCGCAAAAGTATAACTGTGCGCTGACCCGGCTGGACTTTCAGCAGGAGGAAGGACTGATGAGCAGTCTCCCGCTGGGGCTGAATCAGATCGAGATTCAGCGGGGCTTGACCACCTCCAGCGTGGCGATTTTTGTGCCTTTCACCACACAGGAATTGTTTCAGACTGGCTCCGAGGCGCTGTATTACGGCATCAACGCCCTTTCCAACAACCTCATCATGGTAGACCGGAAGCTGCTGAAAAATCCCAACGGTCTGATTTTAGGCACTCCCGGCAGCGGCAAGTCGTTTTCGGCAAAACGTGAGATCACCAATGCGTTTCTCATCTGCCCCAAGGATGACATCATCATCTGTGACCCGGAGGGCGAATATACACCGTTGGTGGAGCGGCTGCACGGTCAGGTCATTAAGCTGTCGCCCACCGGCAAGGGCTACGACGGTTCGCCCTGCTACATCAATCCGATGGACTTGAATCTGGATTACAGCGACGATGATAACCCGCTGAGCCTGAAATCCGACTTCATTCTGTCGCTGTGCGAGCTGATCGTCGGCGGCAAGGATGGGCTTGCCCCTGTGGAAAAGACCATCATCGACCGCTGCGTGCGCATCGTCTACCGGGACTACCTCAATGACCCGAAACCGGAGAATATGCCGCTGCTGGAGGACTTGTATAACGCCCTCCGTGCGCAGGATGAAAAGGAAGCGCAGTACATCGCCACTGCTTTGGAAATCTACGTCACCGGCTCTCTGAATGTGTTCAACCATCACACGAACGTGGATGTGAATAGCCGCATCGTCTGCTACGACATCAAGGAGCTGGGCAAGCAGCTCAAAAAAATCGGGATGCTGGTGGTGCAGGATCAGGTCTGGAACCGTGTGACCATCAACCGCGCCGCCCATAAAACGACCCGCTACTATCTTGACGAGTTCCATCTTCTTTTGAAGGAGGAACAGACGGCTTCGTACAGTGTCGAAATCTGGAAACGCTATCGCAAATGGGGCGGCATCCCCACCGGGATCACGCAAAATGTCAAAGACCTGTTATCCAGCCGCGAGGTTGAGAACATTTTTGAGAACAGCGATTTCATCTATATGCTCAATCAGGCCGCTGGCGACCGGCAGATTCTCGCAAAGCAGCTCAACATTTCGCCGCATCAGCTTTCTTATGTGACCCACTCCGGCGAGGGCGAGGGGCTGCTGTTCTACGGCAACACGATCCTGCCCTTCATTGACCACTTCCCGAAGGACACCGAGCTGTACCGCGTCATGACCACCAAACCGCAAGAGGTGGCGTCGGCATGAAAAGAGAACCGCGTTTGCAGTTTTCCGACGCCGATCTTGCCGAGCCGAAGCTGGAAAAGCCCATCAAGCGGGTAAAAAAAGCGGAGGCCAAGGCGGATAAGGCGCAGGCGAAAATCCCCAAGAAAACCGTGGTCAAAAAGGAACGCGGCTTTGATCCTGCCACCGGCAAGGTCAAAACGCAGCTCCGTTTTGAGGAAGTGGATAAGAAAAAGCCGCCCTCAAAGCTGACCCATGCCGTGCAGGATGCCCCCGCCAACTTTGTTCTCTCTCAGGTTCACCGAGAGGTGCGGCAGAGCGAGGATGACAATGTAGGCGTAGAGGCTGCGCACAAGGTAGAGCAAGCCGTGGAGAGCGGCGGGCGGCTGGTGCAGTCTGCCCACCGCGCCCATCAGCTCAAGCCTTATCGTGCTGCCATCCGTGCAGAGAAAAAGCTGGAACGAGCCAATCTTGACGCGCTCCAGAAGAAAGCAGAGATCGACAGCCCCACCAGCAATCCCGTTTCCAAATGGCAGCAGAAGCAGGCAATTAAGAAGCAGTATGCCGCTGCCAAGCACAATCAGGCGGCGCAGACTACGGCAAAGGCGGCAGAGAATACCGCCAAGGCCGCGAAAAAAGCCGCTGAAAAGGCTGAGAAAGCGGGCAAATATGTGTGGGAACACCGGCGCGGCTTTGCCATTGCCGCCGCAATTCTGCTGATGCTGGCATTTCTGCTCAACGGCCTGTCCTCCTGCTCGGTGATAATGGATGGCGTCGGCTCCGGGATCGCGGCCAGTACCTATCCGTCGCAGGACGCCGATATGCTGGGTGCGGAAGCGCAGTATTGCGAAATGGAGGCAGAGCTTCAGCGCTACCTCGACACCTACGAAAGCACCCATGACTACGATGAGTACCACTTTGATCTGGACACCATCGAGCATGACCCCTATGTACTCATTTCCATAATTACGGCGCTGCATCAAGGGGAATGGACGCTGGATGAGGTGCAGGGTACGCTCCAGATGCTCTTTGACCGCCAGTACATTTTGACCGAGGATGTGGTGGTGGAAACCCGCTACCGCACAGAAACCGACACATGGACGGACGCGGACGGCAACACCCATACGGACACCTATCAGGTGCCGTATGACTACTACATCTGCACGGTCACGCTGGAAAACTTCAATCTCTCCCATGTTCCCGTTTACATTATGAGCGAAGAACAGCTCGGAATGTACGCCACCTATATGGCCACCCTCGGCAACCGTCCCGACCTGTTCCCCGGTTCAGGCTACATCGGCAAGTATGTGGAGGGCAGCTATACCGACTACGACATTCCCCCGGAGGCGCTGGACGATGAGGTATTCGCCGCCATTATCAAGGAAGCGGAAAAGTATCTCGGCTACCCCTACGTTTGGGGCGGCAGCAGCCCCTCCACCTCGTTTGACTGTTCGGGCTTCGTCAGTTGGGTCATCAATCATTCCGGTTGGGATGTGGGCAGGCTGGGCGCGCAGGGACTTTGCAATATCTGTACGCCTGTATCCTCTGCCAACGTCAAACCGGGCGATCTGGTGTTTTTCACCGGAACGTATGATACCCCCGGTGTCAGCCATGTGGGTATCTACGTCGGCAACAATATGATGATCCACTGTGGCGACCCGATCTCTTATGCGAACTTAAATTCAAGCTATTGGCAGTCCCATTTCTACCGCTATGGGCGCTTGCCGTAAAGGAGAGTGAACGATATGAACCCGAAAATCATGAAGCTCCGTGGGAAGCTGGAGAAGAACAAAGGCAAAATCTCCGATCTGCAAGGCCGCAACCGCGAGCTGGAAAAGCAGATTCGTGAGCTGGAGGACACCGACATCATCGGCATGGTGCGTGAGAACGGCATGACGATGGAGCAGTTTGCCGAGCTGTTCCGCCGTATGCAGGCCGCGCCTGCACCGGCCACTTCGGAAAAGGAGGCGTTGAACCATGACTAAAAACACACCGCGCATTTTTATCAGCCTGCTGCTGATGCTCCTGTGCATCGGGATTCTCCCCGTTTCCGCCTTTGCCAGCGGCGGTGATTATCCTGATGATGCGCTGCCTGCCCGTGTGGGCTATGTGTACGGCAGCTATCTGACCGTCACCGACGCCGCCGACAGCACCGTGAGCATCGGCGGCATTACGCTTCCGTTTGATGAAAAAGAGCTGGCCGACCTCTGGCAGCTCCTTGTCGGCAGCATGACGGGCGGCAGCGACGCGCTGACACCGGACGGCAATCTGACGCTGATCGACGATATTGGCTCCAGCACCAAGGCGGGAAAACAGTTCATTACGCTGGAAAGCAAGAACGGCAATGTGTTTTACATGATTATTGACCGCGACGATGAGGGCGAAGAAACCGTCCATTTCTTGAATCAGGTGGATGAGGCCGACCTGATGGCGCTGACCGGCGAGGAAGAAACGCCCGCCGTCTGCTCCTGCACCACCAAATGCGTGGCCGGTGCGGTCAATACATCCTGCCCCGTCTGCGCGGTCAACATGACCGAGTGCGTGGGCAAGGAGGCAAAGCCCGAAGTCCCCGCTGAGCCGACAGAACCCGCCGCCGAGGAACCGGAGAAAAAGAGCGGCGTGGGCGGCATCCTCGTCGTCCTGCTGATCGTCGCGCTGGGCGGCGGTGCCGCGTTCTACATCTTCAAGCAGAAAAAGGCCAAGCCGCAGACCAAGGGCAGCGCCGATCTGGACGATTATGACTACGGCGAGGACGAATACGAGTTTGAGCCGTATGAGGACGAACCGGAACAGGATACTACGGAGGATACAGACGCATGAGATATTTCACCAACAATCCGCTGGAACGCCTGATGATGCAGAAGCCGAAAGCAGCGCGGGAGGACAGCCCTCCCGCCGCTGCCAAGGAACACTTCTGCTATGGCTGCAAGCGCTTCGGACAGAGCTGCGTTCGCCCCTGCTACCGTGACGTAAAGAGAATGGAGGCTGCACCATGCGCCTTGTGATCGCCGAAAAACCCTCCGTGGCGCAGAGCATCGCCGCCGTGCTGGGTGCTAAATCACGGCATGACGGGTATCTGGAGGGCGGCGGGTACATCGTGTCGTGGTGTTTCGGGCATCTGGCAGAGCTGGCCGACGCCGCCGTTTACAATGCCGATGATGCCAAATGGACGCTGGCGGCGCTGCCCATCATTCCTACCTCGTTCCGCTTCATCGTCCGCTCTGAAAAGCAGAAGCAGTTTGACATTCTGCGGAAGCTGATGCGCTGGGAGGATGTGGCAGAGGTGGTCAACGCCTGCGACGCTGGGCGCGAGGGCGAGCTGATCTTCCGCACGGCTTACTGCCTTGCGGGATGCTCCAAGCCGATTCTGCGGCTTTGGATTTCCTCCATGGAGGATGATGCCATCCGTAGCGGTTTCCAGCAGCTTAAGTCTGGGCGCGAGTATGACGGCCTGCATCAATCCGCCCTGTGCCGCGCCAAGGCCGATTGGCTGGTGGGCATCAACGCCACGCGGTATTTTTCCCTGACGTATGGACGCACATTGAACATCGGGCGCGTCATGTCGCCCACGCTGGCGCTGCTGGTACAGCGTGAGGCGGAGATCTCCGCATTTGTGGCAGAACCGTTCTACACCGTTCAGCTCGATTGCGGCTTTCCCACCACGACAGACCGAATGAAGGACAGAAAGGATGCCGACGCTATCGCCAACGCCTGCAAGGGCAAGGCAGTAACCGTCAAAAGCGTGGAGCGCAAGGAAAAGTCTGAGAAAGCGCCCGCGCTCTACGATTTGACCTCCCTCCAGCGCGACGCCAACCGCGTTCTCGGCTACACCTCTCAGCAGACCCTCGACTATCTCCAAGCGCTCTATGAAAAGAAGCTCTGTACCTACCCGCGCACCGACAGCCGCTTTCTGACCGACGATATGGAGGGCAGCGTCCCCGGCCTTGTCGCCGCTGCTGCCGCTGTCTGCGGCATGGAGAAGCCGCCGACCATCTGCGCCAAACAGGTGTGCAGCAGCAAAAAAGTCACCGATCACCACGCCATTGTTCCCACCATCAGCGCGGAAAAGGTAGATATGGCCTCTCTGCCGCTGGGCGAACGCGAGGTGCTGAAGCTGGCGGCAAAGGGCTTGCTTCGTGCGGTGGATGAACCACATCGCTACGCAGAAACGGTCATTACGGTGGACTGTGCCGGTCAGAGCTTCACCGCCAAGGGCAAAACCGTCCTTGCTCCCGGCTGGAAGCGCTATGAGCAGGAGCAGGCAGAGGCAGCGTCTGCGCTGCCGGTGGTAACGGAGAATCAGACGCTTTCCGTATCTGCCGCATCGGTCAAGACCGGCAAAACCACGCCGCCCAAGCACTTCACCGAAGATATATGCTGTGAAAGGGGGATAAGAAATCACCCATAGAAAGGAGCGTTCC
>ERZ827498.2368-NODE-2368-length-18238-cov-3.295551_pt1 | contig 18238 bp, 16 predicted proteins | sample MGYA00519865_ERZ827498 | MGnify/ENA primary metagenome ERZ827498 (study PRJEB31778, sample SAMEA3449328) | human gut metagenome | biome: human gut; feature: human-associated habitat; material: faeces | place: United Kingdom | collected 2010/2012 ...
AAACTTATCTGAAGGATCATGAAGCTCCCGAAGATATTGAATACTACATGTGTGGTCCCGGCCCGATGTCTAATGCAGTTGTTAAGATGCTGGATAGCCTGGGTGTTGAGCCTGCTTCTATCATGTATGACAACTTCGGCGGATAAAAGCAATACTCCATAAAGGAGTAAAAAGATAACCTGAAAAGAGATAGCAAGTTGCTTAATATATAGCGACTTGCTATTTTTTTTATTATGTAATTAGAAATAATCGTAAGAATTTGACGCACAACCGAATAAAAAATAGTAACTTTATAAACGAATTAAAGAAAAGTATGGCCAAGAACATAAATATACAAGTAACTGATAACTTGACAGATAACTTTCGTGGTTATGCTGCATTGCTTCGCAAAATCAAACAACGGGTACTGATTGCCCAGCAACGAGTAATTTATGCCGCCAACGAAGAAATGCTTCGGATGTATTGGGACGTTGGCGAAATGTTACAGCAAAGCCAAGATGCAGATGGCTGGGGCAAGAAAACCTTGCAACGGTTGGCTGTGGATTTGAAGAACGATTATTCCGAGATAAAGGGATTTACTGTACGCAATATGCAATATATGGTGCAGAGCATTACCAATCACTGGACGACACGCTATCTGCAAGAAGCCATCAAACTTGATGACTACGGCAAGCATGGAGCGTTGGCAAACAACTTCACTGAACCCCTGCCTGTTCCGGAAGCAAATGATGTGAAATCAATGCTCAAAGACCCATATATATTTGATATGCTGACTTTTAAGAGCAAAGATCGTATCAAGGCAGAATATGCCTTACGTGATATTCAGAAGCCTATCGGAATCTCTGATTATGAATTAGGGCACGCCTTACCGAAAGACTTCCGAGGTAGTTTGCCTACTATTGAAGAAATCGAGAAAGAATTGGCATCTGATAATCAGTGAGCAATTTGAGACATCATATCCACATCTGGACTGTGGAAATCTGGAAATATACGACAACAACCGTCTCTGTCTTAGCCGTAAAGGGATTTTTGTATCGGATGGCATTATCAGCGATTTAATGTTTGTAGAAGAATGAAAGCGTTCCACTCCATTCTACAAGCATTTCTTTTTGTATACTTATAATACATATTATCTATCACATTAACACATAATACCCTCTAATATTACATTTGCATTACAAAACAGAACTATTTTTGCGCATTTTCACAGTCACCAATTGATATAAATCAAGAAATGAAGGTAAAACCTACACTTTTCTTTATTTTCATTTTTGTGTTATAAAACATAATCATACATTTGCATAGGTAAAAAGAAAAGCTAAACGCTTACGATTGTTTTCAGTAGGTATTAGATTTTTATTAGATTAGTTTTTAGGTATAACAATTAAAAAAAGTAGGTATTATGAAACGTTTTGGATTAACATTAGTGGCAGCTGTATGTCTGTCTGCCAGCACATTCGCAGCAGGAAACCAACCTACAACCGCAAGTTGGGAAGGTAACATCAATGTAAGCAAGCTGAGCAAATATTTGAAATTGTCCGCTAACCAGCAAAAAGAAGTTACCAACATTTGCGAATACTTTAACGAGCAGATGTCACGTGCCACAAGCTCAAAGAAAAATCAGGAAAAGTTGCTACGTAACGCTGTTTACGGTAATTTGAAATTAATGAAAAAGACTTTGGATGAGAAGCAATATTCCGACTATGCAAAAGTTTTGAACGTTACATTGCAAAACAAAGGTATTGAAGTAAAGTAACATGCACTTCCGGCATAAGTACGGAAAGCATATAAAACAGAAAAAGGATACCGCAAATGTCCCCGGTATCCTTTTTTTTGTTTGTCAACATTGTTGGAGTAATAGCAATTCAACTTCTCACACCAAGTATCAGCTTAGTTTCACAAACAGAAACGTTCCTGCAATTCCTTCTTAAATTTCTTCGAGACAAGTAACTCCGTAATTTTGTCAAAAGGCGGGTATAGCACACACTTGTTATCCCGTATGAGCATCAGATAATCTATATTGATAATATACGATTGGTGTATCTGCACAAAACACGGAGAGAACGATGTAATCTGTTCGGCAGTCATACCGCGGCGCAAAGTCAGAGGCAACTGGTCATTCAGCACTACCTCCCACTGTTTGCGTTCGGAACAATAACGGAAAAACCCTATCTCGGCAGGACGCAACGCACGCATATCGTTAGTTGGAGTAAAAACGATGAAAGTCTGTCCGGTATGCATGGGATTTCCTACCGGAAACGATACCCGCTGCCCGATGGTTTCAACCTGTTGGGTAAAGCGTGTCAGAATCTCTTTCAAATCCCGTTCATCGAAAGGTTTCAACAGATAATCGAACGCCGCTTCCCGAATAGCCTGTATCATATATTTGTCGTACGCCGTATAAAATACGACCCTCATATTCCACGATACATAATCGCGCATCTCCTGCAACAGTTCCAGCCCCGTCATATCCGGCATCTCTACATCCAAAAACAGCAAATCGGGCTGTACTTTTGTAATCAGTTTCTTCCCTTTCCTACCATTCCGTGCAATACCTTCCAAAGAGAAACGAGCATCCTTCTGCAACTCAAAGCTCAAATTTTCAAGAGCTACGTCATCATCATCTACTATAACGACTTTGTATTTGTCCATATTTCATGTTTTGGTCTGGCGAATATAAATATTTTCTTGTTTCCATACAAAACAGCAAATTGGCATTTACAAACTATTCTTCCGCAACCCGCTCTATCAATAAAAAAAATGCCACTAAACGGTTACTCTTAAATTCTATAATCGTACTTATCCGGTAATAAAAAAGTTACTTCACAACCGGTTTCACCACTCGGCAAAGTGACATTATGTACGGATATATCAATTGCAGCCTGATTTTTCATATTCAAAATCTGGATGGTTTGCATGATGACTTTCATGCCTGTACCCGTACCTCTGTTCCGGCTCTCCGGATGGTAACCGCCGCCGTTATCCGTAATCCTGATGCAAACACCGCCTTCCCGACGATCTGCAGCAATCCACAGATTCCGCTCTCCTTCCTTGCCACGTAATGCGTGTTTCACGGAATTTTCCACCGGAATCTGTATCATCATGGAAGGCAGCCAGACCTGCTCGGGCAGTACATCTCCGGCTATTTCAATAACCGGATGGAAAGTTGCTCCGAGCGAACGGCGCTCCAAGTCGATATACGTCTTGACAAAGTCCAGTTCTTCGGCTAAGGTGACACACAACTGCTCCGCCAGCTCCAGATTTCGACGCATCAGTTTCACCAACGATACCAACTCCTGTTTTTCCTCCTCCTTACGGTTTACAACCTCCTGATTGAGGACGTTGAATATAAAATGAGGAGACAGGCGGTTACGGATGTTCTCAAGACGAAGTGTAGAGACCGTCCTCCGGTTTTGGGCAAGCAGCAAATCCCGCTTTTTCCTATTATAAAGATATAGGAAAGCTGCAATCAAAAGAGCAATTACGGCAACCGCTAATGTCACGAGACGGGTCTGCCTCAATATCAGCATCTCGTTTTCCTGTTTCTGAAACAGCACTTTATGCGCCATTAAAGTAGAGTCCTGCTGATAGCGCAATGTCAAATCTGCCGTACGCATCCTTATACGCTCATTGCGAATGGAGTCGTCCAGACGTTTATTCTCTTTCTGGCAATCGTATGCTTGCCTGTAGTTACCGGTTTCTTCGTAAAACTGTTGCAAATACTTGTTACGGATATGTATCATATCCGCATCTATTTCCGGCGAAGCCTTACTCATCGTCAACAACCGCCTTGCCTCCGCAAAGTCCTTGCGTTGCAACGCCAGTTCTATCTTCTGTGTATCAATATAATAAAGAGCAGTAGTAGAACCGAGCTCTTCAAAGAACGGCTGGCATAACTCCAGATATTTGACTACCGAATCGGTCTTATTCAGTTGCAGAAAGCAGTCGCTCAGGTTCAGATAGCTCAGATTAAGCGCCCAGGACATATCGGGGTAATCTTTTACAAGCTCCACCACCTTTCTAAAATAACCGATTGCCGTGGAATAATCTCCCCGGTAATAATAAGAGTTTCCACGATTGTTCAGGTAGAAGTGCTTCTCATCGGGAAACATATCCGCATAATTCTTGCCCGCAAGTTCCGAATAATAGTCACATTGCTCGTAATCGCGCAAAGCCAGGTATCCTTGTGACAATCCGTAATAAATAGAGATTTTCTTTCTGTAAGGCATCTTCAGCGAATCGCACATCAGCAGAGCCTTTCTATACCAGAAAGCACCCATATCCGGCCTGCCCAAATGGTTGGTAGCATCAGCAAGATTTATCAGGATATCAGGAATCACCTCGAATTTTGTTCCTTTCAATCTTGCTTCATAGGCTTCCTTGAAGCAAACCGCGGCAGAATCTATATAGCCCTTTCGCGAATAGACATTCCCCTTTATATTAAAACATTCGGACTGCAAATCAGCCAACCGGTGCGAAAAAGGTTGTCTACCGGCAAATGCCTCAACTTGCCGGAGCAAAAGTTGTGCGGAGTCGAAGTCGGAAGTTGCCAGACAGGTTTTCAAGGCAACAGCAAGATAATTATACCGCACCATACTATCTTTGGTTCTTTCCATTCTCTGCAATGCCTGTGCTTTCATCCAGCGCGGCGCCATCACTACGGAATCGCTGTGAGTGCTGAAAAAAGAATCGAATTCCTGCATTTCAGAAACTCTGCCACTGCCGCCTTTATAAGTACAGGCCCCCGGCAATACCACTGCCAAACATAGAAGGATTAAGAAAAGAATCCTGTTTCCCTTACCAACCTGCATAACATATACCTTATTTTACCGTCACCATAGTAGCTCCAAAGCTGTATTCCTGAAAGGAAGCATCCTGTGTCTTACAAGCCGGATATTTCCGTTTCAACTCATCCAGCAACGCTTTACGAAGCACGCCGTCACCCTTACCGTGAATAAAGACTATGCGTTGTTCACGCTTATTCCTATACTGTTCCATCACCTCACGAAATTTATCCAACTGATAGTTCAATATCTCGCTGTTACTCATGCCGCGCGTATCATCCAACAGTTCACCGATATGCAGGTCTATTTCGATGATTTCATTTTTGCCGCCCCGCTTCACGATAGTCCGGGGTCTGGACGGACCGTCTGTTGCTTTCTTTTGCATCAGAGCATCCTGTAAGTCCTCAGCCGACACATAAACCTGCCTGGCGGGAGCATCATTCCTCACTACATCGTACACCAATGCTGGAGTATCAAAGAAATCGGTAGGCTGAAAAGTATGCAACTTATAGAATTTCACCGTATCGATGCGGATTTCCACATTGGCAGCAGGCTTCATAGCGAAAGAGCGGTTGTCCTTGAACGCCACCAACTGAACAGCTACACGCTCCCGGTCGTTCAATTCCGATTTTTCAAATTCCTCTAACAAGAGTTTCGTATTCGGTTCTATCAAACCATGAGAACGGGCAGTCCACGACTTGCCCTCCGCACTCGAATAGGTATAATACATGCAGTAATTGCTATCATTCACCAAATAAGCCTCAAACGGAGTAGTGCTTACCGCCTTGATATCTTCCGGAACAAAGGCAAGATACACATTCAGCACATCTCCGCCTTTCATTTCCGGCTGACGATAAACAGATACCTGAGGTTGGACCGGATGCTCTATCTGCTGTCCGGAGTCCAAACCGGAAGATACCGGCTTCGAGACTGCCGAAGCCATACGCGCAGCCGATTGCTCCTCCGCCTTCTTCTTGGCTGCTTTGGAAGCAGGAGTAGGAATATTGTAATCATCCGTTTCAATCACCACACATTCACGCACCGGCATCGGAATGTCAAACCCGTCGGCATCTTCCACCAACACTATATCTTTTCCCCGGAATCCCGTTACAACACCGCCACCTACTTCACTGAGGAAGCGCACTTTATCTCCTATTTTCATAATTTCCATTCTGTTTTTTAATCATTATCCGGAAGACACATCGGAACCATTATAAACATACGGTTCAGACATCTTCTTTTATCTCTCGCAAAGTTAGAAATTATTTGATGATTATATACAAACATACCTTTTTTGTATTGGCAAGAAATACATTGTGTATCCATGAACCGGAATGACCTTATGACTGATATGTCATTAATTGGCTGCATATAATCCAAATCTTCCCAAATATCCGTACCTTTGCAGTCCGCTAATAAAATAAAGATATGAAAGAAGATCCCAAACATATTAGAATCAGCGAATTCAATTATCCGTTACCGGATGAACGCATCGCCAAGTTTCCACTGCCTGTACGCGACCAATCCAAGCTATTGTTGTATCGCCACGGCGAAGTTACCGAAGACATATTCACTTCCCTGCCCGACTATCTGCCGGCAAACAGCCTGATGATTTTCAATAATACCAAAGTTATTCAGGCGCGTCTGCACTTCCATAAAGAAACGGGAGCGCTTATCGAAGTATTCTGTCTCGAACCGATCCAACCCAACGACTATGTCCTCAACTTCCAGCAAACGGAGCATGCCGCATGGCTCTGCATGATAGGCAATCTGAAAAAATGGAAAGAAGGTGCGCTCAAACGGGAAATAACCGTAAAAGGAAAGCCGCTTACCCTGACTGCCGAACGCGGAGCGTGCCATGGAACCAGCCATTGGGTGGATTTCCGCTGGAACAATCCGGAAATAACATTCGCCGATATTCTCGAAGTGTTCGGCGAACTACCCATCCCTCCTTATCTGAACCGGGAGACACAGGAGAGTGATAAGGAGACTTACCAGACCGTTTATTCCAAGATAAAAGGTTCGGTAGCCGCACCGACAGCCGGTCTGCACTTCACTCCGAGAGTTCTGGACGCCTTGCGTGAAAAAGGGGTAGCATTGGAAGAACTGACCCTACACGTAGGAGCCGGCACGTTCAAACCTGTCAAAAGCAAAGAGATAGAAGGGCACGAAATGCACACGGAATACATATCCGTCAATCGGAGTACGCTGGAGAAGCTGGTAGCGCATGAAGGAAAAGCCATTGCGGTAGGGACAACCTCTGTACGTACACTGGAAAGCCTCTATCACATAGGCGTTACTCTGCTGCACAATCCTAACGCTACGGAAGAAGATTTGCATGTAAAACAATGGCAACCTTATGAAACGGCGCTTGAAACAGCAGCAACCCCCGCTGTAGATGCCCTGCAGGCAATCATAGCCTACCTCGACCGGCATCACATGGAAACGTTGCATTCCAGCACGCAAATCATCATTGCTCCGGGATACGAATATAGAATCGTAAAAGCCATGGTTACCAACTTCCACCAGCCGCAAAGCACATTGCTGCTGCTTGTCTCAGCGTTTCTGCATGGAGATTGGCGCAAGATTTACGATTATGCGCTTGCCCATGATTTCCGATTTTTGAGTTACGGTGATTCGTCTTTGCTGATACCGTAACTATTCTCGGAGAATGCACCATTTTCATCGATAAAACCAACAAAAAGCTCTGAATTAATGAACAGCGACAATAACCAGGAAATGTTTCCTCTTGTTGACGAGCAGGGAAACATCATAGGTGCAGCTACCCGCGGTGAATGCCACAACGGAAGCAAACTGCTGCACCCCGTAATTCATCTGCATGTATTCAATTCCAAAGGAGAATTATACCTGCAAAAACGTCCCGAATGGAAAGACATACAACCCGGCAAGTGGGATACCTCGGTAGGCGGACACGTAGATTTAGGCGAAAGCGTAGAAATGGCGCTGAAACGGGAAGTGCGCGAGGAATTAGGGATAACCGACTTCGCACCGGAAACTATCACCAGCTATGTTTTTGAATCTACTCGCGAAAAGGAGCTTGTCTTTGTGCACAAAACCGTATATGACGGAGAGATACATCCCAGTGACGAACTGGATGGCGGACGCTTCTGGAGTACAGAGGAAATTAAAGAAAATATAGGGAAAGGGATATTCACTCCCAATTTTGAGCAAGAGATAGGGAGAATCATTCAGCTGTAACAATATAAAAAACACAGAAACACAAAGAAACAGAGTTTAGCTGTCTACTCTCTGTATCTTTGTGTTTCTGTGTTCTAAAGAACGGTACAATTATTTTGCCAAGTCTTCAATTACTTTCATAATCTGCTGACCGATTTCTTCGGCTGCTTCCGGCGTAGCCGCCTCGCTGTAAACGCGAATAATCGGTTCCGTGTTACTCTTGCGCAGATGTACCCATTTGTCGGGAAAGTCAATCTTTACACCGTCAATATCATTGATTTCTTCGTTCTTATAGATTTCCTTTACTTTGGCAAGGATGGCATCGACATCCGTATCTGGAGTCAGGTCTACACGGTTCTTAGCCATGAAATAGGCCGGATAAGTGGCACGCAATTCGCTAACCTTCTTACCTTCGTGCGCCAGGTGACTGAGGAACAAGGCAATACCTACCAAAGCATCGCGTCCGTAGTGACTGGCAGGATAAATAACTCCACCATTGCCTTCGCCACCGATAACAGCGCCTACCTCTTTCATCTTGGTAGTTACATTCACTTCGCCTACAGCAGAAGCGGAATATTCCTGACCGTACTTACGTGTTACGTCACGCAACGCACGGGTAGAACTCAGGTTGGAAACCGTATTGCCCGGAGTGTGTTTCAACACATAGTCGGCCACGGTAACCAGTGTATATTCTTCACCGTACATCTTACCGTCCTCACAAATCATGGCCAAACGGTCTACATCCGGGTCTACCACAAAAGCAACGTCTGCCTTACCGCCTTTCATAAGGTTCATGATGTCGCCCAGATTCTTTTCCAAAGGTTCCGGATTGTGCTGGAAATTACCGGTAGGCTCGCAGTAGAGTTTCTCCACATGCTTCACTCCGAGCTGTTCCAGCAGTTGCGGAAGAATGATGCCGCCTACGGAGTTTACACAATCGATGGCTACACGGAAATCGGCTTTCCTGATAGCTTCCACATCCACCAGGTCAAGCGCCAACACACTGTCGATATGCTTTTGGTTATAAGTAAGGTCTTTGCGATAAGAGCCGAGCTTGTCCACTTCGGCAAAGTCGAACTCTTCAGCTTCGGCGATACGGAGCACTTCGTTGCCTTCTTCCTTGTTCAGGAACTCTCCTTTCTCATTCAGAAGTTTCAAGGCATTCCACTGCTTGGGATTGTGAGAAGCGGTCAGGATGATACCTCCGCTGGCACCTTCCATGGTAACAGCCAGTTCGGTAGTCGGAGTAGAAGCCAAATCGATGTCCACTACATCCCAGCCCATACCCATGAGCGTGCCTACCACCACATTCTTTACCATCTCACCCGAGATGCGCGCATCACGGCCTACTACAATTTTGTTGCTTTTTACTGTACACGTTTTGCGGATAAGCGTAGCGTATGCCGAAGTAAACTTCACGATGTCGAGCGGATTCAACCCCTCGCCTGCACCACCGCCTATTGTTCCGCGGATTCCAGAGATAGATTTGATTAGAGTCATAGGTTAATTATTTAAATAAATGGTTAGTTATTTCCAGATTTGAAGTTTCCGGATGTCATAAAAATAAGGGTAGACATATTGCATGGCTGTCTGATGCCCCATCTTGGAAGGAACAATCAGTTTGACATGGGCCATGTTGCGAACATAAGTCAATGGGACAAGCCAGCCTGCCGGAACTGTCGGTGATGAATAATAAGTCATCATATATCCCTGCAGGAATGTCCCTGCAATGGACGAAGAAGTCACCGCATAGCGGAATGCATCTACGGTTTCCACCGCATTCAGATTGGACAATGTGGTATCTTTGTCAAGAATGCTATATTCCATAAAACGCACCAGCACTTCATCGTTGTTTTTCACAGTGTCGGCTGCATTTTCAGAGCCTTTATCCACTATCTGCATGTACACTCCGCTGGCAAGCTGCACATACTCATTCTCCTCGACGTTGGTAGTATAATCCTGCGCATAGAATTCGGTCTGCGAGATGACCTTGATGCCTTCCTTTTTGATAAAGTCATTTATACCGTCTTTTTCCTCATCAAGCATCTCCGCATAGGTCTTGCCGTCATCACACGCCTGAAAACCCAAGCCGAATGCCAGTAAGGATAAAAAGAATAAAGTAAGTTTCTTCATTTCTGTTATTTAGTAATTTCGTACAAAAATATCTGATTTACCCGAAAGTTAAAAGTTGCAAGTAGAAAGTTCGTATCTTTTAACCTTTACAACCGCTGTTTTTTTATCCTTTGGCATTAAGCAGCGGTTTGAATTTTTCCAATGCAAGTTCCAGCACTTTTTTAGCCTCTTCCAATGTACCGTAAAATTCTCCGCCGGAAGCATTTAAATGCCCGCCGCCATTAAAGAATTCTGTAGCCAGCCGGTTGCAGGGGAAACTGCCTACCGAACGCAGGGATACCTTTATCATCGGCTTTTCCGTATCTTCACGCAGGAAGCAGGAGAAAACGACATTTTTAATGCTCAACGGTATGTTTACAAACCCTTCGCTATCGCCACGGATATAATTGAAATTACCTTGTTCCTTCTTAGTCAGCGTAATCAGGGCGGCACGATGCTCCGGATAGACTTTCATCTGCGACAGCACATGCCCCATAAGACGCAGACGGCTTTCGGAATAGGTGTTGTACACTTTCCGGTAAATATCATCCTTGTCGATACCTTTCGAAAGCAACTCACTGATTATAAAATAAATTTCACGGTTATTGGAGTTGTACGTAAAGCCACCCGTATCGGTCATCATACCGGTATAGATACATTCAGCTCCCTCTTTGGTGATGTCACTGAAATAGCCCATGCGGCAAATCAGGCGGAACACCAGCTCAGAAGTCGAGGATATTTCGGGGTGGGAAATGATGATTCTGCAAAAATCTTCAGGATTCAAATGGTGGTCTACCAGTATCTTCCGCGCAGGAGAAGCCAACACGGCGTCTGCCATAGCATCGATACGGCTGATAGCGTTGAAATCGAGGCAACAGATGACATCGGCTTCCGCTATCAATTTGTCGGCAAACTCTTTATAACGGTCGTACAGAAGTATATCCTTGCTGCCGGGCATCCATTTCAGGAAATCGGGAAAAGCATTGGGAACAATGACAGTCGCATCCTTGTCCTGCGTATTAAGAAAATGCCACAACCCCAGGGAAGAGCCTACTGCATCTCCGTCGGGAGCCACATGGGCAACAATAACTATTTTATCCGCACGTTCCAGCCACTTGGCAAAGTGGTCTATTTTAGATTGTTCTATTACTTTGGTCAACATATAGTTACTCGCTATTTTACAGTTTACGTTGCATATCCGGAACAACTTCGTCTTACCTGCAACAAAAGAAAAGGCAAAAGTACGAAAAAGTTTATGATTTATAATAATATGTGTACAGAACCTTTTTCGGAAAGAGGAAGATAAGGAATTCCCAACCGGATACAATCACTGATAATCCTCTCCCGATAGTATTCGGAAAGAGATGCGTCAATCACTACCGTACCTACTTCAAACAAGGAAACGAGTTCCTGTATATCCCCTTTATAACCGTGAGAAACATACAGATAATCAATAGAAACAGGCACATCGGATATCTTGTTGCCCCAACGGTCGTCGTACAACAGACAAATGCGTTTCCCTGCATAGAAAACGGTTTTGTTACGGACCGAAATATCAGGAAGCAGACAATCTCCCTCAATCACATCAGGACGTTCCAGGCGCAAACGGCCCCAGTAGGAAGAAAGCGAACGTTCCAACCGGGTGACATCGGGCAGTGTATCGGCGCAGACCAGCCATGAAGCGGAGTTATCTGCCAAACAATGCACTGCCGGACAGCCACGGACATTATAAAAAACAATGCTGCGCCGGGGAGCATCTGTGATAAACGCATACGAATGATAAGAGACGCACAGCAGCAGGGCTGACAAAGCGATATATACATTCGCTGCCGTACGCCTCATCCAAACACGGCAGAACAACAACAGGCAACAATAAAACAGGAAGACATCCCATATATCGACCCAAATCCGGTCTATGGAAGCCAAAGGGAGCTGTTCGATCCAACGGAGCAAAGCATTCTGCATCCTTAGCGGTATTTCTACCACATCGGCAAAGAGCTGTTGCAAGACAGGAAAAGGAGTCAGGACAAGCAATATAACAGCCGCATACACAATCAACGAAACCAACGGGATTACCAACAAATTAGTCAAGAGGAAGTGTGTGGAAAAACGTGAGAAATAGAGCATTACCAACGGAGCCGTTCCCACCTGGGCGGCAAGGGAAACAGTAACCAGCCCCCACGCTTTACGCAAAAGACGATTCTTTACCGATAACAACCCGTATAACCCGGGTTGTAACAGTACAATAGCTGCAACAGCCGAAAAAGACAACTGAAACCCTACATCAAACAGCCACACGGGGTTAAACAGCAGCATCAGGAAAGCCGTAACCCCCAATGTATTCAAAGTAAGCTTCCGGCAGGCAGGTATCAGCATGGAGAGTAATCCAAATGAGCACATGACAACCGCACGTACCACGGAAGAAGACAACCCTGTAAGGAAAGCAAATCCCCACAACAAGAGGATTACAGACAGAAACAAAAACGGCTTTAAAAACCGCCACCTGATCCACAAAGGAGACAGGATAAACAGCAACAGGGCGGAAATAAAGCCGATATGCAGCCCGGAAAGTGCCAGTACATGGCTGGCTCCGGCAACCGAATACGTCTCTACGATACTCTCACTCAGCTCTTCTTTGTCTCCTATTGTAAGCGCAGAGAGTACCGCCAATTCATCTCCCCGAAACCCCATATCCCGATATAAAGCAACCAGCCTGCTCCGGCACTCCAAAGCCTGCTGACGAAAAGCGAGAGTGCTGTCGCAACCAATCGCACACCAATGTCCGGCATGTACGTACGCTGTTCCGCTTATCCCTTTCCGAAGAAGATAACGGGCGTAATCGAACTCATCCGGATTACCGTTATTGGCAGGGGGAGACAAACGGGTGCACACCAGCAGTTCATCCCCTCTTTTCAAGGAATATGCCGCCGTATCTTTAGGAAAATAAAACAAAAAACTCTTTTCTGAAAAGTTATATAAAAATGTATCTTTCAACACTTCTCCCCGCAAAGCAACGCGAAATAAAATGCTGTTTTTCTTGATTTCCGGCTTTGTCGTAAGAGTAATCCGGTAAGTGGAAGGTTTTTCCGTATTCGGGAATATATATTCGGCTTGCTTCAACTGCACGCTCACTAAAGTCCACCCCAATACAAAACACGCCAAAAACACGACAGCCCCATATAGCTTGCAAAGAATATAATACTTACGGCCAAGAATATATGTCCCTATCAACAGCAGGATGACAGCTATCCACCAACCGGCGGACAGTATGCAAGGACATTTATCCCCATATACTATTCCACCAACCAACGGCATCAACAGTCGCAGGAAAGGATACCGTTGCAAGTTGTCTGTTATCAATAAATATTACAGATTTTTCAAAGCACGGATTGCTTCTGTAGGGTCGGGAGCAGAAAATACGGCATTGCCGGCAACCAAAGCATCGGCTCCTGCATCTACCAGACGGGAGCCTGTATCCAGATTGACACCGCCGTCGACCTCTATCAGGGCTTCCGAACCGGTCACTGTTATCAGTTCGCGCAACTCGCGTACCTTATCAACAGTATGTTCTATAAATTTCTGACCGCCGAATCCCGGATTCACCCCCATTATCAACACCATATAGACATCGTTGATAATATCTCTCAGCATAGATACCGGAGTAGCCGGATTGATAGTAACCGCCGGCAACATTCCCGCTTCGCGGATTTGCTGCACTACCCTATGCAAATGCGGGCATGCCTCATAATGCACGTTCATTATACGTGCCCCCAACGCCTTTACTTCCGGAATGAACTTTTCCGGCTGTACAATCATCAGATGCACATCCAAAGGCTTCTCGGCAAGCTTTGCCACATACTTCAATACCGGAAAACCGAAAGATATGTTGGGAACAAACACGCCGTCCATTATATCGACGTGTACCCAGTCGGCTTCACTACCGTTAATCATTTCAATATCATTTGCCAGGTATGCAAAGTTGGCAGACAATATGGAAGGGGATATTATAGGTTTCATAACAGTTACATTCTAATAGGTTACACGAATTTACAACAGACAAATGTACAAAAAGATTTCGGATAAACGCTTAATGCGCCCGACATTCTCCGGTCAGTTTAAATCCGCGCAACAACTCATCCGTTTTCAGGCGTTTCTTGCCGGGAAGCTGCAAAGCACGCACACCAATCCAACCGTCTGTACCGGCTATGCGAATATACGTCTTACCATCGGTCTGCAAAGTTCCGGGAGCGGATTCATGCGGATGCTCTATCTTCTCTGTTTCAAAGATTTTCAGAACCACCGCCGTTCCGTCGGGCTGTACCAATTCTGTCCACGCAGCCGGATAGGGAGACAAACCACGGATAAAATCATAAATCCGCTTGACAGGCTGGTTCCAGTCGATGCGACAAGTATCCTTGAATATTTTGGGAGCCGGACGCAGTTCGCCCACTACAGCCATTTCTTCCTGCGGAACGGATTTCACCGTATCTGCAAGAATGGCATCCACAGTCTCCGTAACCAGACGTCCGCCAAGCATCATCAACTTATCGTGTACAATACCTACATTGTCCGTATCTGCAATCGGCACACGAACCTGTTGGATGACCTCTCCCGTATCTATCTCATGTTTCAGGAAAAAAGTAGTGATGCCCGTTTCCGTATCACCGTTAATCACCGCCCAATTGATAGGTGCAGCTCCACGATACTGCGGCAGCAACGACGCATGCAGATTGAAAGTTCCCAAACGCGGCATATTCCAAACCACTTCCGGCAACATTCTGAAAGCAACCACAATCTGCAAATCGGCATTCCAGGCACGCAAAGCCTCGACAAACGCTTCATCTTTCAATCTTTCCGGCTGAAGAAGCGGCAGGTCATGCTCCAGCGCATACTGTTTCACCGGAGAGAATTGCACCTTATGTCCACGTCCAGCCGGCTTGTCGGGCATCGTGATTACCCCTACTATATTATATCCGCCTTCTACGAGGCAACGCAAGGGCTCCACCGCAAATTCAGGAGTCCCCATATATACAATCCGTAAATCTTCTTTCTTCATAATCATCTCTTTTAATCTTCCGAGAAATGTACCAATACCTGACGGTACGAGTTAAATATCTTTGATTTGGACACGAAACCGAGATACTTGCCTTCTCCGTCCACCACCGGCAGGTTCCATGCTTTCGTATCGTCAAAAGTGCGCATCACCTGCTCCATGCTGTCCGTATCATAAAGGCGCGCCGGAGCGGAGGTCATCAGTTTGCCTACCGTAAAACGATGATACAGTTCCTGCCGGAACATGATATTGCGTATGTCGTCCAGCAGGACAATACCAATCAGCTTGCCCTCATTGTCCGTCACCGGAAATATGTTGCGGTGTGAGGCGGAGATGGCTTTCACTAACTCGGCAAGGTCCATTTCCGGGTGTACTGCGACAAAGTCTTTCTCTACCACATTCTCCACTTTCATCAGCGTCAACACCGCTTTATCCTTATGGTGTGTCAGCAACTCACCTTTCTTTGCCAGACGCATGGAGTAGATACTGTGCGGTTCGAAAACGATAATCGTCAGATAAGAGCTGACCGCGACTATCATCAACGGCAAGAACAAGTCGTATCCTCCCGTAAGCTCGGCAATCAGGAACACTCCCGTAAGCGGAGCGTGCATAACACCGCTCATCACTCCCGCCATGCCCAGCAAGGCAAAGTTCTTTTCGGGCAGGTAGGCAGTCATCTCAAAATCATTGCTGAAATGGGAAAAAACAAATCCGGCGATGCATCCCAAATACAGAGAAGGCGCAAAAATACCGCCACAACCACCACCGCCGTTCGTTGCGCTCGAAGCGAAAACCTTAAACAGGATTATCAATATCAGATACAGCAGCAGCAAGTGGCTGTGTCCGTAGAAGAAAGAGTTATTCATCACCGTATCCCACTCAACGTTACTTGTACCGTTAAGCAGTAATTCTATCGTATCGTACCCTTCACCGTAAAGCGGCGGGAAAAGGAATATCAAAATACTCAACATAGCGCCGCCCACCAGCAGTTTCTTATAAGGCAGTTTCAGTTTACCGAACATTCCTTCCACCGAATTCATGGCACGGGTAAAGTAGAGGGAAACCAGTCCGCAGAAAATACCCAACATAATCACATAAGGGATACGCTCCAATTCAAAAGCCTGGTCAAGATGGAACTTAAACATGGCTTCCGTGCCCGTCACGATATAAGAAACGGTTGCCGCCGTCACTGCAGAAATCAGCAACGGGAGTAAAGAAGACATAGTCAGATCTATCATCAGGACTTCCAGCGTAAACACCAGTCCGGCGATCGGAGCCTTAAAGATTCCGGCAATCGCACCTGCCGCGCCACATCCTACCAGCAACATCAACGTCCGGTGCTCCATTTTGAACACACTGCCCAAATTGGAACCGATCGCCGACCCCGTCAGCACAATCGGCGCCTCCGCCCCTACCGATCCGCCGAATCCGATCGTAATGGCACTGGCAATGGTAGACGACCAAATGTTATGCCGCTTGATGCGTCCCTGCCTACGGGAGATAGCATACAGAATCTTGGTGACCCCATGGCTGATGTCATCCTTCACAATGTTACGCACAAACCAGCCTGCAAGAAAAATCCCGACTACCGGATACACCAGATACAAATAGTTGGCTTCCGTCGCATTGAAATTATCTGTTAAGAAGTTCTGTATCTGGTGAATGAAGAACTTCAATAGTAAAGCGGCAAACGCAGTGAAAATCCCCACCAGAAAACTCAATATCAGGATAAACTGTTTCTCCTTGATATTATTTTCCCGCCACTTGATGCAACGCTGCAATAAACTAAGTTTTTCCTCTTTCATTTATTCGCGAATTATCTTAATCACTCCACCTTTGTCCAGTTTTATAATACTTGAGGGTTTCGGTCTGCTCATATCGTCCTGACGATAGCCGACGATATAGTCTACTGCCGATTTGATCTCGTCACTGATTTCACTAAAGTTGGCAGCTCCCGGCTGGCCGCTTACATTGGCTGATGTAGACACGATTGCCTTGCGGAACTGCTGGCAAAGACGTTTGGAAAACGCTTCATTCGTCACACGGATTCCCACGCTTCCGTCTTCCGCAAGCAGGTTCGGAGCCAAATTGCGTGCACCGGAATAGATAATCGTCAATGGTTTATCGGCAACTTCTATCAAATCCCATGCCACATCAGGAACATCCTGTACATAAAAATCCACCTTGACAGACGAATCAACCAGCACCAGCATAGCTTTGCTATCGGCACGTTTCTTAATCTCATATACCCGACGTACAGCTTCTTCGTTAGTCGCGTCACAGCCTATGCCCCAAACGGTATCGGTAGGATAAAGGATGACACCTCCTTCATTCATCACCTGACAGGCTTTTTTAATATCTTCTATCATTTCTTGAGTAATTTCAGTTGAGAATAACACGCAAAAGTACTACTTTTGCGTCGAATTCAAAAAGATTAAGTGAAAACAATGGAAGAAATCGTATTTCACCACACGCTACCTATTCAGTTGCGCTTCAATGACGTAGATAAATTCGGTCACGTCAACAACACTGTTTATTTTTCTTTTTACGATTTGGGCAAGACTGAATACTTCGCTTCCGTATGTCCCGGAGTCGACTGGGAGAAGACTGGCATTGTCGTTGTCCATATCGAAGCAGATTTCGTCAAACAGATCTTCGCATCAGACCATATCGCCGTACAGACTGCCGTTTCCGAAGTAGGAACGAAAAGCTTTCATCTGCTCCAACGGGTGATCGACACAAAGACGAACGAGATAAAATGTATCTGCAAATCAATCATGGTGACTTTCGACCTAGAGAGACATGAGTCCATGCCTCTGACGGAGGAATGGATAGAAGCGATCTGCAAGTATGAAGGCAGGGATTTAAGAAAGAAGAAATAAAAACATATACCTCTCAATATCAAACCAGCTCTTTCCAACCTTATCATATTGGAAAGAGCTGGTTTGATATAAGTCATATATATAGCCGCACTCCAACAGGATCAGAATCTTTATTTATCATAAGAGTATAGCAAAGTTGCTGTCTGTTTATTACAAACTTCCGCCCATCCAGTGACAAAGTTATCGTTGCCTAACATCAATCTATAAAC
>ERZ827498.2377-NODE-2377-length-18181-cov-2.554066_pt1 | contig 18181 bp, 19 predicted proteins | sample MGYA00519865_ERZ827498 | MGnify/ENA primary metagenome ERZ827498 (study PRJEB31778, sample SAMEA3449328) | human gut metagenome | biome: human gut; feature: human-associated habitat; material: faeces | place: United Kingdom | collected 2010/2012 ...
GAGGCGCCCTCCTCTGTTGCGACGGATCACGGTTCTGCGGCCGCTTCACGCTCGACGTCAGGACTGGACGCAAGTATCATTGTCCCTTCTACCTGTTATCGCCTTCGGTGCAGAGACACTGCACCGTCTGAGGCCTGAAGGCCAGAGCACCGTTCCGGCGTCCGCTCATGTGGCTCGTCCCATTGGACAGCAGAAGGAAAGTAAAGAATACGCTGTATATGTAGTTGTCAAGCTGCGCAGAAGGCTTGCAGAATTTATCCCTTCACCTATAAAGGAAACTTACAGCTGGTTTAACAACCGCCCTCCAGCATTTTTCTCAGATGTTTTTTGATCCGTTGCTTTCTCTGATTGACCGCCTGCTGGGACACCCCAAGCTTCCGGGCGTACTGTGCTTCTGTCAATTCGTCGAAGAACAGCGCCTCAAACAACTCGTACTCGTCCCGGCCCAGCTGCTGCAAGGCAGAGGCAAGCGCTTCCATCTGCTCCTTTCCCTCTAAAATATGCTCCGGATCAGTGTGCACCGCTCGGTCTTTGTTCAACACAGCTTCATACAGGGGCAGCGTCCTGTTCTGATATTGGACGTCGCCCTCTCTTCCCGCCAGTAGCTGCGCCGGTATTCGTTGTAGACCTCCTGTGTAACTGCGACCGTATCGTAAGTATTGGTAAGCGTGTTCCAAACACGCAGCATATATGTTTTTCCGTTCATTCTGATCTCCTTATCGTTTTTGAAATTTGGGCTTCAAAAACGGGAGATCAGGGGTATCGGGCGATATATGGTGCCCAGATAAACGACAAAAAAGCGACTACTTTTTAAAAAAACATAGAGTAGTCGCTTTTTTCGCTCTGTAAGACAAAACGTTGATGATCCTTAGTACAGATTCTTCTGTATGTATAAAATATGCAAACAGGATAACAGTTTATCGGGTCATATATTCTCTTGATTTTAATGCAGTAAATACAGGATTATATGCCGTAAAAGAGATATTAGTGCTGGAAAAAGACAAGATGACACCTTTTGGACAGTCTGCTATTTTTTCGTTTACGACATCGACTCTTGCACTCCGCTATTATTGGCTGTTAGCATTGCTTGGTATTTTGCTTGGTCTTGCGGGTGCCGGATATAATTTTGTCATGTTAAAAATGCAGGCTTTTTTCCACCGTTTGAAAAAAATACCAAAAGAAATCCGGATTGCCTTTGTTTTTGTCATTTCCGGGATTCTTGGTCTCACCCTTCCGCAGGTATTAGCCGGCGGTCACAGCATGATTGCTTTGTTAGAGCATGGGAAACCGGAACTTTCCATGATTTGCATTTTACTTGTCGTTAAATTTTTATTTTCGGCAGTTAGTTTCGGATGCGGCGCACCCGGTGGAATCTTTTTCCCACTTCTGATTTTAGGCGCCTACATCGGGGCAATTTTCGGAAACCTTTCCATCCACGCTCTCTCCCTGCCAAACGATTTACTTCCCCAGTTTATCGTTATCAGCATGGCGGGATTATTTGCGGGCATCGTGCGTGCACCGATTACCGGTATTGTATTGATTACCGAAATGACCGGCAATATGCACCGGATGTTAGACATCGCTGTCGTGAGCAGTATTGCTTACATCATCGCAAACCTGCTTGGCAGCAAACCAATTTATACATCCCTTTTGGAAAATATTCTGAACAAACAGACTGAACTGGAAATCAAGGAATCTGCCGAAAAAGTTTTGGTTACTTATGTCATTCCTTTTGACAGTCCGGTCTGCCATAAAAAAATCTGCCAGATTGACTGGCAGAAAAATACATTGGTTGCATCCATTGAGCGCGACGGGCACACGATTACGCCGAAAGGCGACACCGAAATTCTGCCCGGCGACTTACTCATGGTACTCATCGGCAGACAATATTATGCTGCCGATTATGCGGCTTATGAAAAGTTAATTAACGGCTGATATATCGATATATTTTTTTGTTGTCTGCAGTTCACCTTTCACCTGCAAATAAATTTTATATTTATCTTTTGGCAGATTGGTTAACTGCATGGCAACTTTATAAACCATCGTGCGGAACACATCCATTGTCTGGTATGTGTCATCAAAGTCAACCTGATAGCCACCCTTGTCACCAATAAAATAAACTTTTTCCACTTCGTGGTCTACGTTATTCACAAAGAGTAAATCTTCCTGCATCTCATATTCGATAGCAGCACTCTTGATATGATGTTTCTTTTCCGACTTTAACTTGCAGTATTTGCTGCTTGATATCTCTTGCGGCTGTTTAATCTGACCGACCTGATAATCGCCGGTCACCTGCATCGGCTCTGCGAGTTCCTGCACATTCGGCTCAAACGGATACGCGCGGAAAAATCCCGGTTTTACACCAAACTCGGAAAGCACCTCGCCGGTCTCATAATCGTATTCGAAAATACCACCGCCATCACCGTCCACCGGTTCTGCATAAGAACCTGCCATATTATACACACGCTTTTTGTCAGGAACATAGATTCCATTTGCACGGATTCTTGTCTTTGGTCCGGCAAATCGTTTATGCAGCGAAACGGTTTTCTTTTCCTCATCAATATCATAAAAACTCACATAACTGAGCGGATCTTTATCAAAAGACTTCGCCTTACGACGCTTTGCCCAGTGATTATCATAAACAATAATCCGTTTTTTCTGCGGATTCGATTCATCTGGGAGTGCAATTTCAAATGCCGCATGCTGCTGGTAACACCATTTGACATCACCTTCCGGCTGCAAAAGATATGGTGTCATCTTTGTTCCCTCCCAGAATTTCGGGTCGGATAAAATCCAGCGGAGTTTTTTCGTATCGTAATCTACACAAATTACCGCATGCACATTTCTGAGGGAAATCAAAATCGTGCGGTCTTTTTCATAATACGCAGCGGAATTTACATGGCACCAGTCCATCATATTCTGATAGGTTTCATCAAAAATCTCTGCCATATTTAACTGCCACACAATTTCACCGGTCTGTCTGTCAATCTCAATAACGCAGTCCTCCGTATGCTCAAGCATTGAATTACTTCCGGTGAGAATGTTGCCGCCTGCCTTTTCTTCCGCCGTGTGGTGAACCCCTTTTTCCGTCAGATAGGTTCGAAACACACGACCGAAATAGTCCATATCATAAGACTCTACTGTCTGGGGATTGGAATAGGATGGCACGGAAATATATTTTTCCATGTAAAAAAAGTGACCATCCGATAATGGAAAAATACCATATCCTCTCGGTTTGCGGCTGAGATAATAACGTATTTCCCCTTCGATATCAAACACGCAGGTATGAATCTTGACACCGCCATTTATCATAATATTGGAATACGCCGGTTTGTCGGTCCATTTTTTCACCGTAATCACGTTGCGCAGTGACTTTGGCAGTCTTTTCGTTCGTATCGTGAAAGTATGGCTTTTTACGCAGTTTCCCTCATCATCGAGAATCTCTATGACGATGTCATTTGCCTTTTCAGCATACATCCCTAAAATCGGCACTCGATGCTCTTTTTTCTTAGGAAGTTCTGTAACAAAATCCGTCTCCTTTAAATTTCCTTTTGTCGTAACACGGACACATGCCGGCTCTTCTAAAATGAACAAAGCAAGTGCAGTCAACGGTGCCTCTCCATATGGATCTTTTATAACGAGCATATGGTCAAACGTGTACTCACCACTGCTCAGAAGCTGCTTATACAAATAGTCTCTAGTCAGTGACTTTATGGAACAGGACTGCTCACGACGTATATTCGTGCGAAATCCTGCGATTTCTTTGCGGAGAAATAAATTCTCATACGACGCCGCTTCTTCACCTGCTCGTCCGGTTTCCCACACAATGACCTCACCGCCATCGGCAAATTTCTTGTGGTGAACCGTCTTTTTTTCCTTTTGCCCAAACTGCCTGCAAATCCAATCCTTCACCCTCTTACACGAAGACACAAAATAATTATCCATTTTTGTTCCTCCATGCACGTTTTGCTAATTGATTCTTTTTAAAATTTCCTGATATACAACTTTTGCACACTCCTGTGGTGTAAAATGTATGGTATCCAAAACAATTTCCGGATTCTCCGGCTTCTCATAACCGGAATCTTTTCCCGTAAAATTTTTAATATTCTTTTTGTACAAACCTTTTGGATCCCTCTTACAACAGGTCTCAAAATCCGTACTCACATATACCTCAAGAAATTGATTTTCCCCGACGCGCCCTCTCGCAAACCGGCGCATCTTACGAAACGGGGAAATAAAAGCAGCCAGTGTAATAACTCCTGCGTCGCAAAACAGGGCAGAAATTTCTCCAATCCGCCGTATGTTTTCATCACGGTCCTTATCCGTAAATTCCAAATCCGAATTGATTCCATGTCGAATGTTATCTCCGTCTAAAAGATAAACTGCTTTTTTTGCATCATTCAACATTTTCTCCAGTTCTACCGCAATCGTTGATTTTCCGGAACCGGAAAGTCCCGTAAACCAAACAACAAGCCCCTTTTGTCCGAGCACACGATAACGGTCTTTCGCCGAAACCTTATTCGGCTGCCAAATAACATTTTCCGTCATTTTCCTTTTCTCCTTTAATGAAATCGCATGTCCACCCATATTCTGGAAGAAATCCTATCATAGGTTTTTGTCACAAAAAAGGCTTTTTTAATTTTTATTTCCAATGAGCTTTATCTTTTTTCCCTTCCGGTTTCATCACGTGTTTAATGTATGAAAACGTCTCTTTTTCCCCCTTATCGCGCAACATAATCAGCAAATCCTCTAATTTCTGCGACGTTACCGGGTGCATCCAGCGTCGTTTTCTCCCTTTGTCAAAATAAAGAAACGGCTTCTCTGTATCATAGTCATCCCCATAATAAATTTTACTTGCCGCCACGCGGTCGCAAAACATTTCAATCAAATAACGGGTTGGCATCTCCACCGGTTCTTTCCGGTTTAACTTCGGATTGTAATCAACCCAGTATTCAAAATGGTGTTTATTGCGTCCCTGATGATGAAGCCACGCACGCGAAAAGCCGTACCGTTCCCTCTCTTTTTCGTTCGGACTTTTATCTCCCAGATAATTTCTTGCCCCCGGAATAAATTCCGCCGGACTGTATTTTGACAAGTCATGTCTAAGCCCCTGCCAGAAAATTCCTGCCATAAAGCAATGCACGATTACTTTATGACGGTGCCTTGTAATCGTAGAAAAATGTTTCCAGATATGCATAAGTATAACCTGCTTTCCTTTGTTTCTAAACTTCGAGCACATTGCACAGTAAAAAAGCAAGCACAAGCGATACGACAATGCGCCCGAGGTTTTTCCATTTCCTATGATATAATATCAGATTTACGAAATAAAAGAAAGCAATCATTCCCGGAACCGCCAAACGCGGAATCGCAGGATTTGAATTAATCTCCATCTCAGACAACAAAAGCCCTGTCATCACGGTAAGCAAAAGTCCCGAAACAACAACGCGAATTGCCTTTTTGATTACCTTAAAAACGGCACATCCTTCCAGTCTGTCATACAAATGGTAAACCAGATAAAAGACAAAACAGGAGCAGGCAACACTACAGGTAAATCCCGCCACCGCAAAGGCAAATCCACCGGCTGTCGTTCCAACGACCGCCTTTCCGTACAAATAACCGATCCCAGCCAAAGTCTTGCACAAAATAGACCCTGGCAGCACATTTACGATTACAACCAGATGATTGTAAAAGTCACTTTCTGAAATATATTCCGGCACAAAAAGACCGTCGGCAATGGATAAATAGGCATCTCCGCCACCAAATGACAAAAAGGAAGACACAGCGCCCTGCCCTACAAAGCCCGCCGTCTCACGCCACATTATAAAAAGTGCCGGCAGACAAAACAAAAGCAGAAATAAAACCCATAACAAAAGTCTGCCCCCCAGTTTTCCGGCTGCAAGTTTTGGCTTTTTATCCTTCTTTTTCACCTTTTTCTGGTACAATAATCCTACAACAACACTTCCTAAAAGTGTAAGCAGAAGTATCTGGATTGTCGAAAATTTAGGAAGCCGGATTTCTAATCCAAAAATACGGCAAAGATAATTTCCACCCGTTGCAATAAACACAAATAGAATTACGAACCATGCGGCCACCCGGAATTTAGAGTGGCGGTACGACTTTAATGTCTGCACAATGTATTGCGTCAAAAGGCACAAAATAAACGCTGTAATGCCGATGGAAGCATACTGAATCTGCTGTAAAATATTAGAATCCGCACCGCTAAGCAGCATTAAATACAATACCGTAAACACAACTCCCGGAAGAGCCATCAATACACCGCCCGCGAGCATCCCACCGATGCCGCCGACATGCAGACCAATCCCCGATGCAATTTCAACCGGAAGTGCCCCCGGTGTCAGCGTTGCGGCAATAACCGACTTGTCATACTCATCTTTACTTACCAGTTTTTTTTCGTTTACCACTTCCTGCTCCAATACCGGAATCAGTGCATTTCCACCGCCGAAACCAATCACTCCCACCTTTATCATCGATTCGATGAATGTGAATTGTTTCTTCATAGCTTCCTCCAAATCTCATTTATCCACGAGATTAGCAAACGGTCTTGTCAAAAGTATGACTTGCCAAAATTTTTCATACAATGAACTAAAGGAAACCAAAGGAGTCTGTGATTGAAACTTTTAATTGATGTAAATCAGCTTTTATGGAATGGTCCTATTCTTGTTATGCTTTTTGGCACACATGTCTACTTCACCCTGCGTTTACGGCTTGTGCAGCGAAAAATCGGATATGGCATCTCCCTTTCTCTTTCCGATGGCAGCAAAAACAAAAAGGGATTTGGGCGTTTTGGCTCGCTCACAACAACGCTCGCTGCTACGCTTGGAACCGGAAATATTATAGGCATTTCCACCGCCGTTTTCTTAGGCGGACCGGGTGCTGTGTTTTGGTGCTGGCTCACCGGGCTTTTGGGCATGGCAACCACTTACGCCGAAACGTTTTTGTGCCACCATTTCCGCTATCAGGGACACGGTGGACCCATGTATATTCTTCATTTTTTACTGCACAAAAAAACGCTTGCACTTCTTTACAGTGCCGCCCTCACGCTATCTGCATTTTTTATCGGATGCACCACACAAAGCAACGCAATAACCGAAACCTGTCATCAGGTCTTTTCGCTTCCGCCTGCCACTTGTGCGATTATAACCGCTTTTTTTGTGGGATTAATTTTAATGCAGGGACGCAAATGGATTGAAAATGTCTCCATCGCCATTGTGCCGACTATGGCTATTTTTTTCTTTGGCGGATGTCTTCTCTATCTCATTCTGCACGCAGATTATCTTCTGCCCTCTCTGAAATTAATTTTTTCCTCCGCTTTTGCACCGCCTTCCATCGGTGGCGGTTTTGCCGGATACACGATGGGAAAAGCCATCCGCTATGGCGTGGCAAGGGGGCTTTTTACAAACGAATCCGGACTTGGCACAACCGGCCTGATTGCCGGTCACTGCTCGGAAGATGATTCCGTCAAACAGGCCGCCATTTCCATGTCCGCTACCTTTTGGGACACCGTCGTTCTCTGCGCCATCACCGGACTTGTACTTGTCTGCTATCAGTTGGAATTTCCGTCCGAATGGCAGACGCTTCCCGCCTCCGCCTTAACGACCGCCGCATTTGGAAAACTTCCATTTTTCGGTGATGAAATTTTATCCATTGCCATTATCAGTTTTGCTCTTGCCACCTTAATTGGCTGGAGTTACCTTGGCAAGCAGGGATTTGACTATTTGTTTCAGGGAAAATATGAGCGTTTTTACCAGACTCTTTACCTCATTATGATTTTTTCCGGAGGCATTATGCCGCTTGCTCTTGTCTGGGAAATGACCGATTTTATTAACCTTTTCCTCCTTCTTCCAAACATTTACCTGCTCGTCCGGTGCCGCAAATATGTAAAAAAAGAGTGATTTATACAAAAAAACATACTTTTTACATATTTTTTTTGCTATAATTACACCATATAGGTAAAATGGGTAAAAAGTACAAAGGAGATTTTATCTTATGTCAAACAAAATCACTTCATGGCTGAAAAGCCATGTCACACAATATAAAATTGATTTTATGAGCCTTAACCGTCTACGCTTAAACCAAACGGTATCCGGCCAGATTCCGGTGACAATTTCTCTGACTGAGAAAACAAGGATGGCAGAAAATCTTTTATGGGCAAGAAGCCACGATGCCTCGACTTCATTTGAGTCGATGGAACTTTTGTTGAATCCCTATGGCATCACACCGCTCACTGCACTTTGCATGTTTCACACCGACACAAGATGCCGTTTATCTTACACAGTTGTGAGCGATTTTTGTATGCCCTGGCACTACGATTCCATGACGTACACAACCAATCACGTGCTTCCTGTTTTCGGCTTATGCGAGAACACGGATAATATCATTACTTTGACATTATATGACGAGTCAAACCAGCCTATTAAAAGCCGTGAAATCACATTGCATACCGGCACATTGAGCGAAACAAACCATTATCCATGCGTGCAGGACAAACAGGGAATGTATCGTTATTTCTTATCGCTTCCGGCAAAAGATGATAATTTAATTCCTCTCTCGGACGGACACTTTCTGATTGTCCATCCGGACTATCTGGTAAAAAACGAACAGGGGCTTTTACCAACACACATATATGAGGTGGATTTGCTTGGCAGATGTTACCGCACCTACTATGTGGGTGATGGCATTTTTGACGTATATGGCGAAATTTCTGCGGAAAACAAAAACTTGTTAGTGCTTTCTTCAGATGCCAAAAAAGGAGACAAGTTATTATTGGAAATCAATCGGGAAACCGGTGCAATCCAGCATATCTACTCCCCTTATGAAAGAGAAGTAACTTCTCCTGCCACACATCTGAAGCAGGAATTTTTCGAGTCCGTCATCAGCGACTCGTTAGAGCAGTTTTCGCATTTTGGAGAATGTCTGGAAAAAATTGAATTTCCGGTCGTCGGCTGGCTCAAAGCACCGGTCTTTTACAAGGCAGCCTCCGTAGAGACATCTTCTGCCACTGATTTAGAATTTATGAAAAATACTTACGGCATTACATTTTCCATAAACGGCGACAGTTTATTAGTAAACACAACCGGTGACTTGATTCAGGAAATTGTATTCAGTCATCCGGACCGCATTTATCAGCTTGATTTGACGAATCCGCCGCTTGATGAATCTTTGTACGAAAAATACCGCTACACACTTACCGTTCCTCTAACGGAAATGTACAGCGGTACCTATTCTCTTGTTATTCGTTTTCGTGATGGCAAACAGGAAGTCTTACAGGATGCCCTATCCCTCTCGCGGAGAAGAAATAACGAAAATTAGTTATCCTGTCCATAATAAGCATTGGCTCCGTGTTTGCGGAAATAATGCTTATCCATCAAATACTGTGGCGCGCGTTTTACACGAGGATTTAATGTCAGTGTATGGTGCGCCATTTCTGCTACTTTGTCCAAAACAACCGCATTGTAAACGGCATTTGCCGGGCTTGTTCCCCACGCAAATGGTCCGTGGTTCTTTACAACGATTCCCGGAACTTCCATCGGGTCTTTATCCCCAATTGTCTCGATAATGACAAGTCCCGTATTTCTCTCATAATCCAAGTTAATTTCCTCTGCGGTCAAATCTCTTGTGCACGGAATATCTCCGTAAAAATAATCCGCATGTGTCGTTCCCAGTGCCGGAATCGACATTCCTGCCTGCGCAAATGTTACTGCCCACGTTGAATGCGTGTGGACAACACCTGCTAAAGAAGGATATGCACGGTACAATTCAATATGTGTTGCCGTATCCGAAGACGGACGGTATTTTCCTTCGATTACATTCTGGTCAAAATCAACAACAACCATATCATCCGGCGTCAATTCATCGTATTCAACACCACTTGGCTTAATAACAACATAATTGTTTTCGCGGTCAATTCCGCTTACATTTCCCCAAGTGTAGATGACAAGTCCTTTTTTCTGAAGCTCCATGTTTGCTTCGTATACTTCTTTTTTTAACTGTTCTAACATACTTAATTACCTCCATCAAAATTTTTAAACTATGGATAGTTTTATCGTACCACAAAGACCGCCATTTGTCACGATACTCTTGACAGGCATGGTAAAATAGTTTTGTAGGTCTACTCTAGAGATGACCTAAGAAGGGAAATTATTATGTCAAACTTAATTTACAGTATTAACGCCACACTTCCTATTTTTTTACTTATCATCTTAGGAAAGGTTTTAAAAACAACAAAAATTATCAACGATGAATTTACCAAAACAGCGGACCGCTACGTATTCCGCATCGCACTGCCGGCTCTTTTATTTTCGGATTTAACAGAAAATAATGTAGGTTCTGCCTTTGACGGAAAATATGTGTTATTCTGTTTTTCTGTCACTATTTTTTCCATCGCCGTTTTGTGGGGACTTACCGAGAAATTCATGAAAAATGAAGAGCAAAAAGGTGCCTTTATTCAGGGCTCTTACCGCAGCAGCGCCGCCATTTTAGGACTTGCTTTCATCAACAATATGTATGACAGCGTCGGCATGGCTCCTTTAATGATTATCGGCTGCGTTCCTTTATATAATATTTTCGCCGTCATCATCCTTACGTTAAAAGGTGACAACGGCGGTAAAAAGCCAAATATGAAAGAAACTTTTATCAATGTGATGAAGAATCCGATTTTACTTAGTATTCTGATCGCACTTCCATTCGCTTTATTGAACCTGCACTTTCCATCCTTTGTCAATAAAGCCATTGGAAGTGTGGCAAACACTGCAACCCCTCTCGCATTGATTTCCATCGGTGCCAGCTTTGAAGGAAAAAAAGCATTGAAAAAAATGAAACCAACCCTTCTTGCTTCTTTTATCAAACTGATTCTGCTTGTCGGTCTGTTTTTACCGCTTGCCGTCTTCTTTGGCTACCGCAATCAGGAACTCATGGCACTGCTTGTTATGCTTGGCTCACCGACTACGGTTTCCAGCTACATTATGGCAAAAAACACCGGAAACGATGGCATATTGACATCCAGCATCATTGTCCTGACGACACTTTTGTCCTCACTGACTCTGACGCTTTGGATTTTTGTTTTAAAGAGTTTCGGAGTCCTGTAAACTACTGCCGCTTTGCTTCTCCGTTCTCATCTAAATACAGCACGCGAACCTGTCCGTCAGACATAATAACACGGCACATGTACCGCGAATCATTCAAAGAATAATACACTTTTTTATCCGCAATCGGATAGTCGGTAATAGTCTTGTCCGCAAATGATTTTAAACGGTGTCTTGCTGTCATAGGATACAGCGGATTATGGAATAAAAGCAGATACGGCACAAGCGAAACAACCGCAAAGACTACGCCGATAACAATCTTTACCACTCTTTTTTTATTCTTCTTTCCTAATGTGCGGGCAGCTGCCCCAAGTCCCAATCCGATAAACTGTGCGATCATAAGCACAAGCAGACATTCAAATAAAATAATTGCGATACTTCTTGCACTGGTCTGAAGCTCTGCTACCGCATTTTCACTTCCCGCCAAAATCTGATATGCACTCGCAAGTACAATCGTGCAGACCGGCACAAAAAAACTGTATTTTCCAAGTAAAAGCATGGCAATCACGGACACCACCGGAACGACTAACATCATCTGTGGTAAATCAAATGCCTGTACTAACTGCACATATTCAAGCATTCCAATCGCCGAAAAGGCAATAATCAATAGTCCGATTCGCAATCTCTTCCATCGTTGTTCTCTCATTCGTTTACTCCTGTCTTCGTAATATTATCTATTGATATTGCCTTATTATAGCCTATCTGCGCCATTTCTGCAACCAAAGCCGCCAGCCGTTTTGAGGGGACATAAACGACTGGCGGCTCTTACTTTATTACTTCTTACTACTCCCGAGTCTCTTTATCCGATTTTACCAGCCTGCAACTGGTATGTCACCTTATCATCATCGTCCTGCTTTTTGCTCATAAGATAAATCTCTTTTTCATTCTTCATAGCCAGACTAAAGGTTACTTCACTTTCCTGTATGCCATCAAAGTTACTGATTCCATAAAGCTGTGTAAATTTCTTAGCGGTCAGTTTTGCTTTGAAAAATCCTTCACCGGAAATCACATAAATGTTCTGCCCGTAAATCTGTACCGCACTGCCGTACATACCATAGGATTCGCGAAGCGGAATACTCATAACGTGGCCGTTTGACAACAGACATTTTTCTACGTCTGTTTTTCCATCCGCTGCTTTCTGCACACCGGAAGAAACCAATTTGCTGACTACTACATCATGAAACTCAAATCCATCCTGTTCAACGCCGGCAATCACATCCCCCTCTGCTGTTTTCGGGATAAAACTGCAAACAGCCTCTTTTGTAATCGTCAATTTATCTAAGTCAACCGTTACAACACCATTATTTCCGGTAGTCAAAATACTGAGTACGGCAGTATTGTTCTGAACTGCCAAAAGTTCCATACTGTATTTTTCCTGAATACCGGTCATATTCGGAATCAACTGGTCGTTGACTGCAAGTTCAGCCTCGATTTTACCCTGTGCATTCACCTTCACCAGATAATATGCCGTCTTAGCAACCATATCGCCATCTTTATCTGCTAAGAAGTAGAAGTTGCCTTTCGCATCTTTCCACTGCGCCGTAATCTGCTGCATGCCCTTTGCCTTTGCTGCAGCATCTGCATCTAAGGCTACCGGCTGACTCGCCATAGCAGCGCCGCTTACCGTTTTACGAAGACAGTTGGAATGGTCTGCTGCCCACTCATATACACAGAACGTTCCATCGCCATCCATCTGTCCTGCTTTATTCAAATTGCTGAAATTTTCTTTTACTTTTGTAACTGCATATGGTGCATAATAATCTTCACCGTATACAACCGTTGCTTTGTTACGGTTGATTTTTACTTTCTTAACCATATGTCCCTGAATATTTACAATCAGTAATTTTTTACATTTGTTCATCTTGAGGGAAGAAATTTTGTTATACGCCAGATAGACATATTTCAATTTTTTGTTACTATTCAAATCAATCTTGCGCAGATTGCCATCCTGCATCTCAAGATATGTTAAGTTCTTGTTCTTCTTTAAGTTAATGGTTTTTACTGACGTCTCGTTCGCAACAAACTTCTGAAGATTTGTCAGTTTCTCGATTCCCTTAAAGTTCTTAATGTCCTTAATATACTTTTTGGTATACTTTCCATACTTGGACTTCTTAATCTTAATCGAGTTTTTGGTACTGGATGTACCAAACTTCTTTGCTTTCTTAATCTCGCCCTTTGAGAGCTTTTTGTCTTTGTTCTTGTCATAATTGGATTTTACAAGTTCACGAAAGACCTGATCCGGAAAATTCTTCTTGTTAATCGCAATCTTTTTCGGTGCTTTTGCTGCCGACTCATTTGATCCTGCCACTACGCCTGCGGTGAGCATCAATGCTGTCGCCGCAAATAAAATTTGTTTTTTCATAAAAAAACCTCCCTTTTACTAAGTTTATTGTTTTGGGCTTTTTCTTACCCCTTTATACCAATAAGACGATTCAAAGAGAGGAAAAGTTGCAAAAAATTTATTTTTTTTTATTTTTTTCGCTGCGCCTCTTTTTTTCCGGCCTGTTTTTTGTTTTTTTACAGCGCAGCGTCTTATAGGATGGCTGTTCCGATGGTCCGACAGAATCCACGTGCAGAGCCACAATACGCCCCAACATGTCTCCTTCATAGTCTAGCATATAGGAACCATTTTCCAATACACGCATTAAATTTGCTGAGGTTTTCGGATTATACGAAAGCCCATTAACATCGACTCGTATTCCTTGTTTGTAAACCTGATTCATCTCGTCTACAATCCATTGATTCTGCTGCATAGTTTCCCCCTCATAATACTTTTCCGTGATATTATCATATGAAAGTGCCATTTTTCGTTCCATCCCGGCAAGTCATAGATTATTTTCCTGCACCTCCCATCGTATCGCTTTGACTTACCTGCTTCTATTATATAAGAGGTGATTTTGCCAAAACAAGTGTCGTCTATCCGTTTCAGCTCATCCCAAACGACTAAACGACTTTCCCCCTTGTTTTTTTTCACTTAGTGTTGACTTTATAGATAAGATAACTTATACTTTTCTACAATAGAAAATATGAAAGGATGTGTGCTTGTGAAGATTGAACGAACGAGTGAAAATCAAATCCGTTGTACCTTAAACAAACATGATTTGATGGAACGTCAGCTCAAAATCAGTGAATTGGCTTACGGCTCCGATAAAGCTAAAGAACTTTTTCGTGATATAATGGAGCAAGCGAATATAGACTTAGGTTTTGATGCGGATGATATTCCACTTATGATTGAGGCAATCCCGACTTCACGGGATTCCATCATTCTACTTATTAATAAAGTTGATAATCCGGATGAATTGGATGAGCGTTTCTCCATGTTTGGCCCATCGGATGATGCCGATTCCGACGACAATAATTTGTTAGAAGAAGATGCACCGGAGAATTCTGAGGATTTCATAAACTGCTTCGAGCAGCTCCATGAATTATTGGAAGAAGCTGAAGATAATGAAACAAAAGATTCTTCTGAATCATCAGGTGAATTTGTACCATTAAAGGAGGCTTTGCAGGGAAACAGACGTAAAGCTAAGAAAAAAGAGGCAGAACCGCTTGCTGACCGAATCAAAGTATTCTCCTTTGATTCCTTAAATACGCTGATAGCACTTACCGGTCAGATTGACTGCGATTACCGTGGCAAAAACAGTTTGTGGAAAGACCCTGCTACTAAGCGGTATTTCTTGTTACTCCACCGCGGCAAAGGAAAAAATGCTTTCCGCCTGATGTGTTCTGCTTTGGCTGAATACGCAAAAGAGGAAAATGTTACTTATGCCACACAGGCATATTATAATGAGCATTTTTGTCTGATTTTGAAAGACAACGCATTAACTAAACTTGCTGATATTTAAGGCTGCAATGAATTAAGAACATGAAAGCGGTCCTTTTTTAATACAATCTTATGCATTCTTTGTTGCCAGATACTCATTAATTTTCGTAACCAGTTCATCGCTGTCAATGCCGTGAACCATTGCTGCTTCCTCTAAACTTTCTCCCTGAGAAGCCGGGCAGCCAATGCAGTGCATACCGGACGCCATAAGAATCGGTGCAACCGTTGCGTCTGCCTGCAAAATTTCTCCAATCAGCATATCCTTTGTTACTTCCTTCAACATAGTATATATCCTCCTTTTGGCTTTCGTCATCGATAACTATCATATCATGCTATTTCGATTATAGTCACAAGTGTATTCTTTGTCAAGGAATGTTATTCGCATTTTGGGTCTGTAAAGTTTTTCCATTTTTAAGAAAGAATCTCAATTAATGGATGCTGATTAAATCTATCAATAATCCGGTTGACAGATTTCATAAAGTAAACTAGTATAAGCGTGAGTTAGATTTAACTAACTACATAAAGGAGGTTTAACTATGATATCGATTGTTTATTGGTCACAGACAGGAAACACGCAGGCTATGGCAGAAGCGATTAGCGAAGGTGTAACAGAAGCAGGCAAAGAAGCTAAAATTATTGATGTTACGGACGCTTCTCTGGATGCCTTGAAAACAGAAAAAGTATTTGCACTCGGATGTCCGGCAATGGGCGCAGAGGTTTTGGAAGAAAGCGAAATGGAACCTTTTGTATCCGAGTTGGAAGGAAGCGTTGGTGGAAAGACCATTGCACTCTTTGGCTCATATGGCTGGGGTGACGGTCAGTGGATGCGGGACTGGTGCAAGCGCTGCGATGACGCCGGTGCAAACCTCTTTGACGAGGACGGCCGATGGACAGTGGATGCGTGACTGGGTAGAGCGTATGGAAGCAGCCGGCGCACGTGTATTAAACGGCGAGGGTCTGATTTGTCAGGAAGTCCCAAATGACGATGCTATTGCTGAATGTAAGGCACTTGGCAAACAGCTTGCCGCTCAGTAATGATATTTTTTATCAGTAACGTAAGTCATGCTCCTTTTCCATTCTTTTCTAAGGGCTTATCGATAAATTTTCCCTTGTATTTTTGAGCAAATTGTATTATCATGTGAGTATGTTCAAAATATTTTTGAGAAAAGGAGGATTTAAAAATGGCTTATAAAATTTCTGATTCTTGCATCAGTTGTGGTTCATGTGCATCTGAGTGTCCAGTAGGCGCTATTTCAGAAGGCGATGCACATTACGAAATCGACGGCGGAGCTTGCTTGGATTGCGGTTCTTGCGCAGCAGCATGTCCTACCGGTGCGATTGAAGCTGAATAATTTTTATTAAAATTAAAAAGGGACTGTCATTTGACGGTCCCTTTTGTTTTGTCTTTTTCCTTACGATAATCTTGCAAGCAATTCTTTACTTAATTCCTCATAACCCGGTTTACCAAGCAGAGCAAACATATTTTTCTTGTAACTCTCAACGCCCGGCTGATTAAATGGATTCACGCCAAGCAGATATCCACTGATACCGCAGGCATATTCAAAGAAGTAGAACAACTCACCAAGATAGAACTCGTTCTGCTCCGGAATACGAATCTGCAGATTTGGAACATTACCATCCGTATGAGCAAGCTGTGTTCCTTTCATCGCACTCTTATTTACAAAATCCAATGTTTTTCCGGCCAGATAATTCAAGCCGTCCAAATCATTTTCTTCTTTTTTCACGGTAAGGTCAAGTGCCGGTTTTTCCAGTTCCATTACGGTCTCATACATAATACGGGAACCGTCCTGAATAAACTGCCCCATTGAGTGAAGGTCGGTTGTCAAATCAACGGAAGCCGGGAAGATACCTTTCTGGTCTTTTCCTTCGCTCTCGCCATAAAGCTGTTTCCACCATTCACCTACATAATGGAAAATCGGTTCATAATTTGCGAGTACCTCAACGGATTTGCCTTTGCGGTACAAAAGGTTACGAACTGCTGCATATAAAATGGCATCATTTTTCTCAATCGGTGTCTCTAAGCAAAGCTTACGCATGCTCTGTGCACCTTCCATAAGTTTTGTGATATCAGCACCGCTTGCTGCAATCGGAAGAAGACCAACAGCTGTTAATACGGAAAATCTTCCGCCTACATCATCCGGTACTACAAATGTTTCATATCCTTCTTCAGTTGCAAGACTCTTCAACGCACCTTTTGCTTTATCCGTCGTTGCATAAATTCGTTTTGCAGCCTCTTCTTTTCCATATTTATTTTCAAGAATCTCTTTCATCACGCGGAAAGCAATCGCAGGTTCCGTTGTGGTTCCCGATTTACTAATGACATTTACCGAGAAATCACGGTCGCCGATTGTCTCAATCAGCTGTGACAGATATGTACCGCTGATATTATTACCTGCATAATAAATTTCCGGTGTCTTGCGTACAGACTTGTCCACACTGTTATAGAAGCAGTGTCTCAAAAATTCGATTGCTGCACGAGCACCAAGATAGGATCCACCAATACCAATTACGACCAATACATCTGAATCTGACTGAATCTTTTTCGCTGCTGCCTGAATCCGCTCAAACTCAGCCTTGTCATAATCTTCCGGCAAATCAATCCAGCCAAGGAAATCATTTCCTGCCCCGCTTTTTGACTCCAAAGTCTCTCTTGCCGCATGAATCGAAGCCATCATCAATTCCACTTCATCTTCACGGATAAATTTATCCGCTAACGAATAATCAAACGTAACATGTTTTCCCATCAAACTGTTCCTCCTGTTGTGTTATTAGTCTATTAATCCACTTACCATAAATTATACTCTTTCCATTTTCTCTCTGTCAACTACTAACCGAGATATTCTTGAATGACTTCACGTATCACACTCTCTTCCTCTTTGGTAAACGTAAGGTCTTCTGATGTTAATTTCTTAGGTTCCGTTTTTTTCTTCGAAAAATCCAAATCCACAACTTTCTGCTCCGGTGTCTTATCAAAATATTCTCTTTGATATTCACTTAGATGCTCTGCATGAAACAGTTCATTTTCAAGGCGGGGTTTGCAGATATTTTCCAGATAATCCGTAATATCAACCTGCAGCATGTCAAAAAGATTCGATGTATTTGCTATGTATTCGGTGAGTAATAAAACTCCGGCTGCAAAAACACCGGCTAACAGCTGTGAAAAAACAATTGCCGCAGACATTCCCTGCATCATGGCAAAAATCCCGCTTGCCATACTTCCCGCCATTACAATTAC
>ERZ827498.2391-NODE-2391-length-18120-cov-6.835815_pt1 | contig 18120 bp, 15 predicted proteins | sample MGYA00519865_ERZ827498 | MGnify/ENA primary metagenome ERZ827498 (study PRJEB31778, sample SAMEA3449328) | human gut metagenome | biome: human gut; feature: human-associated habitat; material: faeces | place: United Kingdom | collected 2010/2012 ...
CTCGTACCACTCGGGTCGAACTTCGCGGTGCTTGTAGACGGTGACCTGGAATGACGGCACCTCTGCGTAATCGTAGGTTATGCCTTCGCCGCCGGTGCGGCCCTGTGGTGCGCCCAGACGAACCTCGGGCTGGCCCTCGATATTGCAGATAAAGCTGTACCAGATAAGACAGGGCTCGGTGCACTTGAGCTCTACGCTAAATATGCCGTCGCCCTCGTGCGTCATGGGATACCGAGACTCACCGATCTCATCGACCCAGGTGCGCAGCGTAAGCGTTGCCTGCGCGGGATCGGCGTCCTCCAGAATCACGGAGAGCGAAAGGGTTGTTCCTGTGGTCACAGCGCCAAACGGAGTGCGAAACTGCGGCAGACGGCTGTTGTGTATCAATCTCATAGTACGGTCCAGTTCAATAGAATCATGGCATGCTGGCCATGGGCTTTACGCACAGGATATAAGTATATCTGTTGTACACAGGCTGTATAAACAACATCCGTTTACCATCGGCGAACGGTTGTCCTAGAAAATCGTTTTACCAACTACCTACAGAGAAGGGGCGCCCGGTTGGAGCGCCCCTTACATAGGGTTTGATTAGGTTTTGGATCGTCTGTGGGCTAGCGGCGCTTGCGCGTGGCCGTTGCCTTGCGGACGGAAGTCTTCTTGGTCGGAGCCTTTTCCTCGGCCCGAGCGGCGGGGGAGACTGGAGTCTCCTTGGCGGCGGGCTTGGCCTTTACCGCGGCCTTAGGCTGCTCTTTGGCGGCAGCGGGCTTGTCCTCGACCTTAGCCTCCGTCTTGGGAGCGGCAGTCTTGGTCGTGGTCTTCTTGGCCGTCGTCGTGCGCTTTCGCGTGGTGGTCTTGGCGGCGGGCTTGGCCTCGACGGTTGCCTCCGCCTTGGACTCGGCGGGCGTCTCCTCGACCTTGACGGCTGGCTTTGCGGCTGCCTTGGTCGTGGCGGCCTTCGTGGTCGTCGACTTCGTTGCCGTTGCCTTCTTGGCGGCCGTGGTCGTCTTCTTGGCAGCGGTCTTTGCCGGAGCCTTGACGGCAGGCTTGGTCTCAACGACTTCGGCCTTTACCTCGGGGGCTGCCTCAGCTTCTGCGGCCTTCTTTGCAGCGGCGGTCGTGCGCTTGCGCGTGGTCGTTGCCTTGGCAGCAGTCTTCTTTGCCGCCGTTGTCTTCTTTGCTGCCGTGGTCTTCTTCGCCGTGCTCGCCCTGGTCGCAGTCTTGCGGCCGCGGGCGGGCTTCTTCTCCTTGGTCGGGCAGTCCATGTTGACGCAGATACGCCACGGGCCGCGCGCCGTGTTGACCACCACGATGGGGGCGCCGCACTCGGGGCAGGTCTCGCCCGTCGCCTCGAGCTTGCCGCGCGCCGGCAGCGGATAGCTCACGCCGCAGTCATCGTAGTTGGTGCAGCGAATAAAGCGCTTGCCGCTTTTTTCGCTCTTGTGCGCGATCAGATCGCCATGGCGTCCGGCCTCGGCACACACCTTGCACTCGCCCACCTTAAGGTCAGGCTCGTAGTTGGTGGGACACGTGGGGTTCACGCAAATCTCGAAAGCCTTCTGGCGGAACGGCTGGCACTTAATGCGCGGCGCACCGCACTCGGGGCACACGGCCGCCTCGCCCTCGAGCGGGCTCACCTTGACGCCGCTCGGCACCGGATAGGTCACGTCGCAGTCGGGCCAGCCCATGCAGCCGATAAAGCTGCCGCGGGTCTTGGCGCTCGTCTTCATAACCAGGTCCTTGCCGCACTTGGGGCAGGCGCCCACGCGCGCATCGGCCGTGACGGCATCGCTGATGGCGTCGCCCAGCTCCTGCGTGTGCTTGAGCAACTCGTCGAGCACGCCGGCCAGCAGCGCGCGCGAATGCGTCACGACATGCTCTTCGGTATCCTCGCCGCGCTCCACACGGGTCATATCGCCATCGAGCTCGCTGGTCATATCGGGGCTCGTGATGCGCGGGGCAAACTGCGTCAGCGCGTCAATGATGGCGATGCCCAGCTGGCTCGGCTCCACGGGATCGTTTTTGAGATAGCGCACGGCGTACAGGCGCTCGATGATGCTCGCGCGCGTGGACTTGGTGCCCAGGCCGCGCTTTTCCATCTCCTGCACGAGCTTGCCCTGGCTGTAGCGCGCGGGCGGCTCGGTCTGCTTGGCCTCGAGCTTAATGTCGAACACGTCGACCGTATCGCCCTGCTCCAGCGGCGGCATCTGCTCGTCGCGCTTGAGTCCGTACGGGTACGCCTCGCGGAAACCCGGGGTCACGAGCACGTCGCCCGAAGCCACGAACGGCTCGCCGTTCACATCGAGCTCGAGTTTGGTGTTCTCGATGGTCGCGGGTCCCATGAGCGTTGCCAGGAAGCGACGGGCGATGAGGTCGTAGAGCTTGCGCTGCCCGCCATCGAGCGTGGACGGATCGCCCTCGCCCGTGGGATAGATAGGCGGGTGGTCGGTGGTCTCGACCTTGCCGCGCGTTGGCTTCATGGGACCGGCGAGCACCTTTTTGCACACCGGCGCCAGCGCCGGGTTGATCTTTGCCAGATCGCTCACCACGGCGCCCAGATCGAGCGTCGCAGGGTACACGGTATTGTCGACACGCGGGTAGCTGATGAGGCCCGCCATGTAGAGGGACTCGGCGATGCGCATGGTACGCGCAGGTGAGATGCCCTCGGCCGCAGCGGCTGCCTGCAGCGAGGTGGTCGCAAACGGTGTGGGCGGCTGCTGCTTGCGCGAGCGCTTGGTCACCGCGGCGACAGTTGCCGTCGCGACGCCGTCAACATGGCCGTACGCCGTCTCGGCAGCGTCCTTGTCGGTAAAGCGTGCCGTCTTGTGCGCGATCTTAAAGCGATCGTCCTCGGCAGCACCCTGCGCGGCACCCATACCGCGGATCTGCCAATAGTCCTCGGGCACAAACGCCATGCGCTCGCGCTCGCGCTCGACCACCAGGGCAAGCGTCGGCGTCTGCACGCGGCCGGCAGAGCGCACGTTACCAAAGCCGCCAAACTTGGCAAGCGTCAGGTAGCGCGTGAGCACCGCACCCCAAATGAGGTCGATGTGCTGACGGCTCTCGCCGGCGTCGGCCAGGTTCTGGTCGAGCGAGACGAGATTATCGAAGGCCTGCGTGATCTCGGCCTTGGTAAACGAAGAATACTGGGCGCGGGCGACCGGCAGGTCGGGCGCAACCTCGCGCACCTTGTTGAGGGCGTCCGAACCGATCAGCTCGCCCTCGCGATCGAAGTCCGTGGCGATGATGACACTGTCGGACTTCTTGGCAAGGTTCTTGAGCGAGCGAATGAGCTCTTTCTCGGCCGGCAGCTTAATGACGGGCGCCCAGGTGAGATAGGGCAGGCTCTCGAGCTTCCAGCCCTTGATGGAGATGCCATCGGCAAGGAACGGCTTACGCTTGGTGTCGTAAGGCGGACGAGCCAGACCATCGGGCATGTCGGCCGGCAGCATCTCGCCGTCCTCGGTGACCGAATACCAACCCAGCTTTTTATCGAACAGCACGCTGTCGCAAAAATCGGGCGCAAGGATGTGACCGGCAAGACCGATCGTCACGCACTCCTCGCCCTTCCACTCAAAACGGTAGATGGCGGTGTTGTACACCTTGTCCTTTTTAGGCTTACCCGTTGACAGCCGCTCGGCGATCTGACGCGCGGCGTCGTTTTTCTCGGCGATGATGAGCTTCAAAAGAGGCTCCTATCTCATGTCTCTGCGGCTACGCCCGCCCGTATGGCGGCCGACTTACGCCCTTGCTTGCTCAATCTGCCCGATGAGCCAATCGCACCAGGCATCCATGCCCTCGCCCTTGCGCGCGCTCACGGCAAACCGCGGCGCCTGCGGATTGAGGTCATCGAGTGTCTTAGTATACCTATCCATGTCAAAATCGAAAGCCGGAGCCACGTCGACCTTGTTGAGCAGCTGTGCGCCGGCGTGTTGGAAGATGCCCGGGTACTTGATGGGTTTGTCGTCGCCCTCGGGCACCGAGAGGATCATGATGGACAGGTTCTCGCCCAGGTCAAAGTCGACTGGGCAGACCAGGTTACCCACGTTTTCGATAAAGATGACGTCAATGTTTTCCAGACCCACCGCCTGATCGAAGGCGTCGACGGCCTCCATAATCATGTTGCCCTCGAGGTGGCACAGGCCGCCCGTGTTGATCTGGATGGCGGGCATGCCGGCTTCCTTCATGGTGATGGCGTCGACGTCCGAGGCGATATCGCCCTCGATGACGGCGCAACGCAGGCCCGCCTTGTCGCGCAGGCGCTCGTTGGTGCCCAAAATCGTGGTGGTCTTGCCCGAACCGGGGCTCGACAGCACATTGATCACATAGGTGTTTGTCTCTTTAAATCGCTGACGCAGCTGATCTGCCAGGCGCTCATTGCGCGACAGGATCGGCGACGCGATATCAATCGTTTTCTCGGCCATACTTGGCACTCCTTACTTTGGCCCCTTTATTCCCCGTCCCCAGGTGGCTGATGGGCTAATCGTCGGGGGTTTCGATTTCGATACTCGCGATATCGAGCTCGCGGCCATGCAGCAGGCGCACATTGGCGCCGCCGCAGTGAGGGCAGCGACAGTGAAAGCGATCATGCTCGAAAACCTCACCGCAGTCCAGACACTCGCTTTGTGGATGGACCTCCTCCACGGCAAGCTCGCAGCCGCGCGTGAGCGGATCCTCGTCGCGAAACGTCTCCCACGCAAAGTCAAGCGCCTCGCGCACGACCTCGGTCATATCCCCGATACGAAGCGTTACCAAAACGGCGCGCGAGGCCCCCGCCCCACGCGCCGCACGAATCACTGTATCGAGTATGCCGCTGACAATGCCAACCTCGTGCATACCGATTTACTCCTCGTCGTCCTCATCGTCCGAGAACAGGTCCAGACGACTCACGAACAAGCCCTCCTTGCCCTCGCGCGCGGTAATGACCACGCGGGCGATGGCAAGCGAAATCTCGTAGAGCGAGAGCAGGGCGCCGTACATGAGGCCCAGCGTAACGGGCGAGCCGTCAGGCGTAATCACAGCCGAGCCCACAAGCAGGCCAACGTATACATAACGCCAGGCGCTGCGGAAGGCCGCGTAGGACACGATGTGGAAGACGGACAGGTAGAAGATGATGAGCGGCAGCTCAAACGCCACACCAAAGCCGATCATAAAGAGCAGCTCCATGTTGACGTAGTTCTCCAGATCGGGCAACGCCGTAGCGACGGCCGAGGTCTCGCCGATGAGCCACTCAAAGCCCGCCGGGATGATGATGAAGTAGCAGAAGATGGCACCCAGGAAGAACAGCACCGTCGAGGCGAGCACCGTGGGCACGACCCACTTGCGCTCGTTGGGGCGAAGTGCCGGCAGGAAAAATGCCAGAATCTGCCAGATGATCATGGGCGTGCACATGACCACGGCCATCTTGATGGCCAGCGAAAAGCGCAGGCCAAAGCCGCCGAGCGTGGTGGTGATGTAGAACTTACCGTCCGGCACAAAGGAGCGGATGGGATCTTCCAGGATGTCGAGCACCACGGGCGTAGCGAAATACAGCACGATGGCGGCGGCAAACACCGACACGACCACGATGGTCAGGCGGCGACGGAGCTCTCCCAGGTGATCGAAGAGCGGCATACGCGCAGGTCCGATAGGCATTACTCATCGCCTCCCTTCGGGGCATCGGCAGCGGCATCGTCCTCGGCCTCGAGCTCGCGGGCAAGCTGGTCGACGACGGCCTTGCGCTTGCGGGGACGACGGGCGTAGAGGTCGGCCGTCGTGGGCTCTGCCGGCTCGGGCTCGGACTCCGGCTCTGCAGCAGGCCCGGGCTCGACGACAGGCTCGGCGGCAGCGGCAGGCTCGGCACCCTCGGCCTCCTCAGCAGCACCCTCGCCCTCGGCGGCAGCCTCACTCGCGGCCTTCTCGGCAGCAAGACGGGCGCGACGCTCGGCAAAGGTCTCCTTCTTGGCGGGCGCTGCCGCCTCGGCGGCATCCTCGTCCGCATCGGAATCGTCATCGACGGCAGTCTTCTTGGGCTTGACCGGTGCCGAAGCGGCCTCACTTACCGGATCGATAATCTCGGACTGAACAACGGCCGTCATCTTTTCCTGCGTCTCGCGGAACTGACGGATGGCACGGCCAATCGTGCGGCCCATCTGTGGGAGCTTATCCGGGCCAAACAGCAAAAAGCCGAAGACCACGATGATCGCGAGCTCACCCTCTCCAATACCAAACACACATACCTCCAAGGCTCGATGTGAGTCGAGCCCGCACCGCGCCATTCGGCCGGAACTCGTCTATTCATTCGGTCAAGTATAGCGCCCGGACGCCAAAACGTCCGAGCGCATCACAAACATATGCCAAACGGCACGCCCTTTTGGGGGCAAAGATTATGCAGCGGTGATCGAAATCTCCTGGTCGACACCCAACAACTGAACCACGCGCATCACCGGGGGCTGCACATTGGTGCAGCTAAAGCGCTTGCCGTGGTCGACCGCGTGGTGCGCGGCGCCCACAAGCACGCCAATGCCCGTCGAATCGATGTAGCTCACCTGGGCAAAATCGAGCTCAACGGCCTCAGTGGGCTGCTCGAGCGCCAGGTCGATGGCATTGCGCAGGCTATCGGCGTTAGAGATATCGATCTCGCCGGTTACCTTAATGGTGTAGAGCTCTGGCGTGGGGTTGGTGGAAATACCCAAATCCATGTATACGCTCCTTTACGTATCGAAAGTGCGGATAGTACGGGAAGCCGCGCGTTAGGCGCGCTCGGCACGCGCAAGCTCGGCAGCGACAAGCTTAACGACCAGCACCAGTACATCGAGCGCGGCCTCCAGGTCCTCGACCGTGGGATAGCTCGGCGCGATGCGGATGTTGGTGTCGCGCGGGTCCTTGCCATAGGGCCAGGTAGCACCGGCCGGCGTGAGCTTGACGCCCAGGTCGGCGCAAAGCGCGGCGACCTTCTGGGCCGATCCCTCGGGACCATCGAAGCTTACAAAGTAGCCGCCGCGGGGATGCGTCCAGGTGGCGCAGCCCGTGCCGCCCAGGCCCTCGGTGAGCTTGCGCTCAACGGCCTCAAAGCGCGGACGCAAAAACTCGGCATGCTTTTTCATGTGCTCCTTGACCGCCTCGATGGTGGGAAGGAAGCGCACGTGACGCAGCTGGTTGAGCTTATCGGCGCTGATGAGGCCGGCCTTCAGGCGCTTGGAGAACTCCGCGATAACCGCGGGGCTCGCACCGATAAAGCCGATACCGGCACCCGGGAAAGTGATCTTGGACGTCGAGGCGAATGCCACCACGCGGTCCTCGGTGCCCGCCGTGCGGGCAAGATCGAAGATGTTGGCGAGCTCGTCGGTCTCGTCGTACAGGTCGTGCACGCAGTAGGCGTTGTCCCAGAAGATGCGGAAATCGGGCGCGGCCGTGGGCATCTCGACCAGGCGGCGCACAGTGTCCTCGCTAAAGGTGATGCCCGTGGGGTTGGAATACTTGGGCACGCACCAGATACCCTTGATGGAATCGTCGGCGGCAACGAGGCGCTCGATCTCGTCCATGTCGGGGCCGTTGTCGGTCATCGCGACGGGAACGTTCTCGATGCCCAAGTCGGCGGTGATGCCAAAGTGGCGATCGTAGCCGGGAACCGGGCACAGGAACTTGACCTTCTTGCCGTCGTGCGCGGCCTCGTAAGCCTCCCAAGGTTCGCTGCCGCACGAGCCGCAACGCCAGAACATACCGGCGATGTCATGCTCGATCAAAAGGCTCGACGAGCCCAGCACGAGCGTCTGCTCGGCGGGGCAACCCAGGAACTCCCCTGCCAGCTTGCGCGCCGAGGGAATACCCTCAAAGCAGCCGTAGTTGGAACAGTCGACGTTGCCGTCGTGCAGATCGGCATCGGCATTGAGGATGTCGAGCATGGGTCGAGAGATGTCCACCTGGGAGGGCGACGGCTTGCCGCGGGCCATGTCGAGCGCCAGGCCCTTGGCCTTGACCTCGGCGACCTCGGCCTTGAGCGCCTCGATGGCGGCATCGAGTTCGGTGGTTTCCATCTTCTGGTAGATCGTCTGCATGGGTGCGACCTTTCACGAAGCGGTACGTTGCAGTTCGTCTAAGTATAGACCGCCACCGCCGCAACGGTATGAAGCCGTGATAGATTAAGTCCATCGCAATGAATTACAAATCACCGCGCATGCCGGCGTGGAGCGCCCAAGGAGGCACTATGGAGTACGGATCGTTCCAGGCCGAGGAATTCGGCGACCTGCAGCGCCTGGTCGACGGGCTGTTTTACGACCGCCACGCCATCGACCGCCTGGACCTGATCGTACAGGCCGAGATCTTGGACCTCGCGCCCGACCTTATGGAAATCGTTAACCTGCTACCGCCCGGCTATTACGACCGCCAGTCACTTTGCGACCAGCTCAACTCGGCCCTTGCCGCCCACGGCTGGGGCGCCGTCTACGGCACCGTGGAATAAACCTAGTCATTTAAGAACGTCCCGAATGACTAAAACGCCGCCTGTGATGGTGTTCACAGGCGGCGTTTTCAAACTTGTATGTGCTCTTACTCGTCCTTGAGCGCCGGGTGCTTGCAGATCACACTCATGTAGATCATGCCAAGTACGGCCGCGGTGACAGAGCCGGCGAGAATGGCGGCCTTGGCAGCCAGAACCTCAAACTGGGCCGTCGGGAAGGCAAGGCCGCTGATGAGAATCGACATGGTAAAGCCGATGCCGCCCAGAATGCCCACACCGGCAATCATGTGCCAGTTGACATTGCGCGGCAGCTCGCAGGCCCTAAGCTTAACCAGGGCAAACGTCATGCCAAAGATACCGATCGGCTTACCCAGCAGCATGCCAAAGTACACGCCGAGCGTCACCGGGTCGGTGAGCAGCGTGCTCATGTCCACGCCCACCAGGCGAACCTGTGCGTTGACGAACGCGAAGATCGGCAGGATCACAAAGTTGACCGGCGTGGAGATCAGGCGCTCCATGCGGATGAGCGGCGGGGTCACGCGGTGCATGACGCGCTCGACCTTGGTGGTCGAGACGGTAAAGTCATGCTGGCCCAGGATGTGCGCCTCGTCGTCGTAGCGGTCATCGAGCAGCGGCAAGCACTCGCCCAGCCAATCGGTGAGGCTATCAAGCTTAACACCGCACTTGGCCGGGATGGTGAAGGCCAGGATGACGCCAGCAAGCGTAGCGTGCACGCCGCTCTTGAACATGCAGAACCACAACAGCAGGCCCAGTACCGAATACGGGGCAAGGCGGTAATGCTGCGTCTTGTTGAGCCACACGAGCGCACAGGTCACAAGCGCGGCGGCGCCCAACCAAAACGGATTGGGGCTCTGACCGTAGAAGATGGCGATGGCGGCGATGGAGATGAGGTCGTCGGCGATGGCGAGCGTCGAGAAGAACACACGCACGCCGTTGGGCACGCGATTGCCCAAAAGCGACAGCACGCCCAGCGCAAAGGCAATATCGGTTGCCATGGGAATGGCCCAGCCGTTGTGCGCGCCGGCATGGTTAAAGATCAGGTAGATGCAGGCGGGAACGACGACGCCGCCCACGGCCGCCAGCATGGGAAGCATGGCCTGACGCGGATTCTTGAGCTCACCGACCGTCATCTCGTACTTAAGCTCGATGCCCACCAGCAAAAAGAAGATCGCCATAAGGAAGTCGTTGACGAAAAGCTCAACGGTGAGACCGGCCGTAAGGTTGCCCAGACCCACATACAACGGGGTCTCCAAAAAGTGATGGATGGCCTCGTAGGCATCGGTGTTGGCGCAAATGACGGCGGCGATGGCGGCGAAGACCATGACGGCGGCGGAAATCGTGCCGTTCTCGGCGATGCGCTCCCAAATGTCATGGCGCTCAAAACGCTTGCGCTCACGGACGTTAAACAGCTGCTCGGGTGCTGCCATGGGCGGCTCCTTTCACGGGAAGACTCCCGTCTTAAAAAAGCACGGCCCGCCCAGATGGCGGCGCCGCGCTCCAACGTATTACGCTTGCATCTAGCCTACCCTGCACGACAAGCACGCAGACGTGGCCGAAAAGCGGAACCACAGGTTGAACATTATTTGCTCAACGGCACGGGCACGCCTGTCCAAGAGACGACGCGACGCCGTGCACAAAAAACGACCGGAGCGCGGGGCGTCCGCGGTCCGGTCGTCGGTGTTAGGTCAAAAGAACCTAGCAGGCGGCCATGATGGGGGCAGCGACCTGCTTCTTACGGGAGAGGACGCCCGGCATCCAGACGCCGTCGTGCTCGTCGGCAATGCCCAGGCCCTTCTGAGCGGCCTCGGTCTCGCCCTCGAGCAGGACCTGCGAGCCCTCCTCCATAATGTCGGTGATGCACAGAACAATGCCGTCGGCACCCTTCTCGGCGGCGTAGGCGCGCATGGCCTCGCGAATCTCGTCAATCATGCCAAGCGCACGGCTCTTGTCGACGGTCTCGTACTGGCCGATGAGCAGCTTCTTGCCGGCGGGCTCGAACATCTTGATGTCGTTGCCGACCATCTCGGCAGCGGTGAAGGAGCCGGACGGACGGGTGAGGAAGACCTCCATGCCAAACTTGACCGGGTCGACGCCCACCTGCTCGCCGAGCTTGGCGGCGACGGCGCGGTCGACATCGGTGGTGGTGGGGCTCTTGAGCATGAGCGTGTCGGTCATCATGGCCGAGAGCAGCAGCTTGGCCTGAACGTCGGAAAGCTCAACGCCGAGCACGCCGGCGAGCTTGGTGACGATGGTGCAGCTGGAGCCCCAGGGCAGGCAGATGTAGTGCAGCGGGCCGGCGGTCTCGAAGTCGCCGATGCGGTGATGATCGACAACGCCAAAGACCGTGGCGTCCTTAAGGCCGGCGACGGACTGGGCAGACTCGTTGTGGTCGGTGAGGACGACGAGCTGACCAGCCTCGACGGACTCGATCACGCGGGGCTCGGCGATGCCGGCGTCGGCGAGCAGCTTGGCGGACTCGGCCGGAAGCTGACCAAGGGCGCAGGCCTCGTAGGTGTTGCCGGCATACTCAACCTGGTTGAGCAGCTGGGACAGGACGACGGCGCTCATGATGGCGTCGTTATCGGGGTTCTGGTGACCAAAGACAAGAACGTTTGCCATGGATATCCTCCACTTGATATGTGTACTTGGACGTAGCTATGGTAGCACGCCGATGCCGAGCCTTCGCAGACGGAAGGGCCACGGCATATTTTGGGGCGCAGGCACGGGGGCCAAGGCTGTCCCTTTTGCACCATGTTGGTGCAATGTAACCTGTCCCCCTTGCACCAGCTATTTACCGGCAGCGCGCAGGGCTACGTAGGCAGCACCGATGATGCCGGCGTCGTTTCCGAGCGAAGCGACCTTAATGGGCGTCTCGCGCGAGGCGGAAAGCGCGTACTGCTTAAAGTGCTCGCGAACCTTGTCGAGGTAGACATCGGCCGAGGCGGAGGCGCCGCCGCCGATGAGGAACATCTCGGGATCAACCACGTTGGCAATAAGCGCCAGTGCGCGGCCGAGATAGTCGGCCATGGTATCGGCCGCGGCCAGCGCGAGCTTGTCGCCCTCGCGACAAGCCTGGAACACGTCCTTGGAATCGGAGGGGCCGGTCAGCTCGATGGGCTCGACGCCCGCCTTCTTGCACTCGGCAAGGTAGTTGCTCACCACGCCGGTGGCGCTGGAATACTGCTCCAGGTGGCCATGGCCGCCGCAGCCGCAGGTGCGCTCCTCGGCCGGGTTCAGGCACATGTGGCCAATCTCGCCGCCAGCACCCACAACGCCCGATACCACGTCGCCGTTAACGATAACGCCGCCGCCCACGCCGGTACCAATGGTGACCATCACCACGTTCTGTACGCCCTTGGCAGAGCCGAGCCAGGCCTCGCCCATAGCAGCAGCGTTGGCGTCGTTCTCGTACTTAACGACCGCGTCGGGGCAGTGCTCCTGAATGGCGATCTTGAGCTCGGGCAGGTTAATGGCAATGTTGGCCTTGACCTTGGCATCGCCCGATGCCGGGATGGGGCACGGAACGGCCAGGCCAATGCCCGACACAAAGGCACGCGGAATCTGGGCCTTGGCGACCACCTGGTCGATAGCCTCGGTCACCGCGGCAAAGCCCGCAGCGTCAACGATGGGAGGCGTGGGCACGCTGGCCTTGGCAAGCAGGTTTCCGTCCTCATCGAACAGACCCTCCTTGACCGAGGTGCCGCCGACGTCGATGCCGATGTAATACTGCTTAGGTTCCATGGGAGCCCGCCTTTCTCGTTTAAACATTGCCTGTATGGTACCGCTCCCAAGGCAAAAACCTGCCAAAAAGGGACAGGTTTGTTTTGGTAGGTTATATCTGAGGAGGCGCAAATGGCTGCTCAACAGGCCGCGCAAGACCTTCTCCAAAAATAAAGGCGCCGGGAGGCGGAGACTCCCGGCGCCCGTCAAAGGGACTATGTTGTCTGTTGGACCGCACGGTCCTTCGTGGCGATAACGCCGACTAGGCCTTAAGTGTCTGCAACTGCTTGTGAATCTCGATGAGCTCCGTCGCCATGACGCGCATGGTCTCGGTGCCGGCCATCTGGTCCTCGGCATGCAGCAGAATCAACGGGGCCTCGCCGTTACGCTCGCCGTTGGCCTCCTTCTTCAGAAGCCCCATGTGAACATCGTGGCCACCGTTATAGGCCTCATCGCCCTGCTTGATAAGCTCCTCGGCGGCGTCAAAATCACCCTCCTTGGCCTTTTGCACGGCATTGATGTACATGCTCTTGGCGGTACCGACGTAGCTGATGATCTCGAAGCAGGTCATCTGCAGTTCGTTCATATCCTCCATGCGGAGCACCTAGCCCATCACGCTGACGCAGTGGTCGATGATGCCGGCAGCGTTCATGCGGCCGTAGTCGACCATGTTGATGACCTCGACCGGAAAACGACCGGCGGCCTCCTTCTCAAAATCGCCCTTGGTGTAGCCGATCTGCGGGCCAAGCAGCAACATGTCGCACTCGTCCAGGTGATCGTGGGCCTCGTTCATGGGACGAGCCTCGACCTCAATATCCAGACCACGGTTTGCAACCTCGGCCTGCATCTTCTGGACCAGCAGACTCGTGGACATACCGGCATTGCAGCAGAGCATGATCTTCTTCATGGTTTCCTCCTTATAACTGCGCGGCGCGCAGACGACAACTGGTTTTATTCCTTGCGGCTATTGTGCCCACCCCCCTGCATCTTTACACAAGGGAGAGAGCCGCGGGCACCGGCACCGCGTACCGGCGCCCGCAAAGGTGAAAGGGACGAACGTTAGGCGTTCTACTCGGCGAGAGCCTCCTGCTTGGCGATTGCCTTCTCGGAAATCTTCATAAAGGGCAGGTAGACGGCCATGCCAATGACAATCTCGAGAGCCTGCCACACGCCGGCGCGCCAGTCAAAGCCCGTAGCGAGCAGGGCATTGATGACGGGAGGCATGGTCCAGGGCACCTGGGCGATGCAGGGGCTGATGATGCCTGCGCAGGTAAGGCCATAGGTGATGCCGATGAACAGGTCGGGAAGAAGGACAAACGGGATCATAAGCGGCAGGTTGTACACGATGGGGTAACCGTAGATAACCGGCTCGTTGATGTTGAACAGACCAGGCAGGATAGCCATCTTAGAAACGGTCTCGGAAGCCTTGTTCTTGGAGAACAGGAGCGTGTCGAGCAGAAGCATGAGGGTGCAGCCCGAGCCGCCGATGAGGGCGAAGCTGTTAACGATCTGCATGTTCATGTAGTGATCGGGCTGGATGGTGCCACCGGCGGCAAAGGTAGCCATGTTGTCGACGATGAGCATGGTCAGGATCGGCTCGACGGTAGCGCCAGAGATGGTGGACTGGTGAATACCGACGCAGAACAGCAGGTTAGCAAGGGTGTAGATGAGGATAACAGCCCACGGACCGGCGTTCATGATGTTCTTAAGCGGGTTGGAGATGCACGTGGAGATGATGGCGCACAGATCGGTGCCGGCGCACACGGCGAGCAGGGCTGCGGCAAGAGCGAAGATTGCGAGGTTGAGCAGCATCGGGATCATGACGTTGAAGGAGTTGGAGACCGCGGGGGGCACGCCCTCGCCCAGCTTAACCTTGAGCTTCTCGACGCCAGAAATCTTGATGAAGAGCGAGACGGAAAGCAGGGCGATGATAATAGCCGAGAACAGACCGTTGGTGCCGGTGTTGGCAGTCGAAAGGGCGCCCGTGACCTCGGCGGAGGTGATCTTGTCGGTGAGCAGCGGGCTCGTGGCGGCAAGCGTGGCGGTGATCTGCTGCGGCATCATGATGACGAAGGCAGAGATAGCGACGACCATGCAAGCGAGCGGGTTATCGAAACGCTTGTTCTTAGCGAGGCTGTAGCCAATCAATCCGGCCAAGATAATGGCAGAGACGTTGAGGGTGCCCAGCGTAATTGCCGAACCCCACGTCTGAAGGTTGGCAAGGCCCGCCGCATCGAGCGGGAACAGAGGGAACACGACGTTGTTAATAAGAACCGCGATACCCGCAAGGATATAGAGCGGCGTGATGGTCGCGAAGGCGTCACGCAGCGAACGCAGGTGAACCTGGTTTCCCACCTTCGCAGAGACCTCGGCAAACTTGTCGAGGAAGCTCTTTCCGTTGTCACTGGCCATGATTGCTCCTAACTTTCAAATCCGGCCTTTTCCTATGCGCATGGTGGTCTGTCGCCCTCCGCCACCAGATGTGCCATGTGTTGCGCGCGGCGGCGCGCAGTCTGGGCGTTCGCCCGGTCGCTAATCAACCACGTGAGTCGTGGCGACCTGCTTGAGCCAAGCTGCCGACTTCTTAAGGCGGCGCTTGTAGCCGTCCATAAGGTCGACCTCGACAAAACCGTAACGGTTCTTAAAGGCATTCGCCCAAGACCAATTATCGATGACGGCCCAATAATGGTATCCGCGGCACTTGGCGCCCTCGGCGATTGCCTTGGCAACCCACTCCAGGTGCTGGCGTACAAAGTCGACGCGGTAGTCATCCTGGATGGTTCCTTCGGCGTCACGGTTCTTGTATTCGTCCATGATGCCGATGCCGTTCTCGGAAACGAACCACTCAAGATCGGGATAGTTCTTGGCGCAGTCCATGCCAAAGTCGTAGAGGCCCTGCGGGTAGATCTCCCAGCCGCGGCTCTCGTTCATAACGGCGTCGGGCCATACGTACTCGTCGGCAAAGTGCGGCAGGCCGTACTGGTCAATCTTGCTCGCCGGCGCCTGAACGCGCGTGGGGTGGTAGTAGTTGCAGCCAAGCCAGTCGACAACACCCTGCTTGAGAATCTCTTGGTCGCCGGCACGGAACGGGAGCTTAACGCCGCCCTCGGCTAGGCTGTCGAGCACGTCGGCAGGAAGCTCGCCCTTGGTAATGAGGTCGAGCCACCAGCGGTTGTTGATGCCGCTGGTCATACGCACGGCCTCGAGGTCTGCCTCGCTGGGGTTCTCCTTGGTGTAGACCGGGGTAAAGCAGTTGATCATGCCGATCTTGGCATCGGCGCGAATAGCGCCCTCGTCATAGGCGCGACGATAGTTGGCCACGGCCAGCGCATGCGCCAGCGAGATGTGATACTGCACGGTGCGGGCGCGGGTGAAGTCGTGGAGCTGCGGGAACCACACGCCCTCCTGATAGCGCTGCTCGGGCTCGACGATAGGCTCGTTAAAGGTGAACCAGTACTTGATCTCCTGGCCAAACTCGTGGAAGGCGACGTCGGCGTAATGCGCGTAAGCCTCGACGACCTCACGGCTCTCCCAGCCGCCACGGTTAAAGAGGTAGGTGGGCATGTCAAAGTGGTACAAGTTGACAAACGGCTCCAGGCCGGCCTCGCGAGAAGCGCGGAACAACTCGTGATACCACGCAGCGCCCTCCTCATTAAGGTTGCCGTCGGCATCGAGCAGACGGCTCCACTGGATGGAAGTGCGATAGGTATCCAGGCCCAAGTCCCTCAAAATGCGAAAGTCTTCCTGGTACTTGGCCATAAAGTCATTGCCGGCATAAGAGCCAACGCAGTTGTAAAACGAACCCAGATCCTGGATGGACCAGGTGTCCCACAGGTTCTCGAGCTTGCCGCCCTGGTTCCACTGACCCTCAGTCTGCGGGCCGGACATAGCAGCGCCAAAGAAGAAGTCGTTGGGCAGCTGATACTGTGCCATCAAAGTCCTCGCTTTCGTGTTCTAGAGCTTCCGGTTGGAGACGGGTTTGCTTTGGCAGGTTATCCGGCGCGGGCGCGCACCGGTTATACCGATATCCAACCCACCAAAACAAAACCGGCCCCAAACAGTCAATCCTGTTCTGCGGTAGGATTCCGTTTGTTGCTTAAACTATAGCGCTCTAATTTTAAAAGTAAAGCGTCTTTTTCTTTTTTCTTTCTCGAACTTCTTAGATAAAAGTAATATGGGTGCCCTGTTGAGGGTTATACTTACTTTTGTATTTATATAAGTCGGAAAGGAGGTTCCATGATTCCCAAATACGAGGCGATAGCTGCAGATATTCGTCGAAGTATTGAGGATGGCGCTCTTAAACCGGGCGACAAGCTTCCCACCGTCGTTGAGTTCTGCGAGCTCTATAGCGTTTCAAAAATCACCGTCAAACGAGCTATTGAACAAATCACCGAGGAAGGTCTTATTACCAGCCGACGCGGATCGGGTACCTACGTTAAGGACACGCCGGGGCTTCCCGGCCAGGCATTTTTCCAGGGCAAAAACGACCGTGCCCAAGGCTTTTCATATGAGCACCGCGGGGAGAAGGTGACCTCGGTGGTCTACGATTTCTCGATCGTTAATCCACCAGCGGACATCGCAGCCCAGCTGGGAATTGCCGAGGATGACTTTGCCTATCACGTCGTGCGCGTGCGTCAGGCCGATGAGAAGCCCATCGTTATCGAGTACACCTACATGCCCCTCGAGCTGATTCCAGGCCTTAAAAAGAAGGACCTGTACGGATCGGTCTACCGCTTCATCCGCGAGCAATGTGGGCTGAAGATTTCGAGCTTCCACCGTACCATTCGCGCCGTGGCAGCAACCGAGGAAGAAGCCGAGCGTCTGGACACCAAACTTGGCTCTCCCCTGCTCGAACTCACCCAGATTGGCTTTTTGGACAGCGGCGCCGCCTTTGAGTATTCGGTCTCGCGCAACGTTGGCGACCGCTTTGAGTTGCACAACGTAACGTTGGCATAGGTTTTTGTAGTCACGCGGGCGCTCGTTTTGAGCTGTTTTGTGCAACGCCCGCGCAACATAATGGGGGTATGAATATGTCCGATTTGATTAAACTGACGCCGATCTTCCACGAGAAGATCTGGGGTGGCCGCCAGCTCGAAACCGTATTTGGTTACGACATTCCCGAGGGGCCCATCGGTGAGTGCTGGGCCATCTCGGCCCATCCCAACGGCGACTGCCAGATCGCTGAGGGCCCGTACGCCGGTCACACGCTGTCATGGCTGTGGGCCGAGCACCGCGAGTTCTTTGGCAATTGCGAAGGCAGGGAGTTCCCGCTGCTCATTAAGATTCTGGACGCCAAGGACGACCTTTCAATCCAGATTCATCCCAACGACGAGTACGCCGCCAAGCACGAGAACGGCAGCCTGGGAAAAACCGAGTGCTGGTATGTGCTGGACTGCGAGCCCGGTGCCACGATCATCGTCGGCCAGCGCGCACATGACCGCACCGAGGCCGCGCAGATGATCGAGGACGGCCGCTGGGACGACATGCTCAACGTACTGCCGATCCACAAGGGCGACTTTTTCCAGATTGATTCCGGTACCGTTCACGCCATCAAGGCCGGCACGCTCATTTTGGAAACGCAGCAGTCGTGCGACGTGACGTATCGCCTGTATGATTACGACCGCCCCGGCACCGACGGCAAACTGCGTCCCCTGCACATTGAGCAGAGCCTCGACTGCATAAACTTTGATGCTCAGGCTCCGACCGACGGCACGGTGACCGCACCCGAGGTGGACGGCGTGACCGAGCTCGAATCTTGCCCCTGCTACACCGTCGATCGCGTGCGCGTTAACGGCAGCAAGACCCTCGACCAGCGCTGGCCCTTCATGTGTCTGTCGGTCATCGACGGCGAAGGCACCGTCTGCGGCGACCCCGTCCACAAGGGAAGCCACCTGCTGGCCCCCAGCACCGTCAGCTCCAACGACCTCGAAGGCAAGATGGAACTG
>ERZ827498.2394-NODE-2394-length-18109-cov-3.802648_pt1 | contig 18109 bp, 22 predicted proteins | sample MGYA00519865_ERZ827498 | MGnify/ENA primary metagenome ERZ827498 (study PRJEB31778, sample SAMEA3449328) | human gut metagenome | biome: human gut; feature: human-associated habitat; material: faeces | place: United Kingdom | collected 2010/2012 ...
ATCGAACTCTGTGAAAGCAAAACTTGGTGTTATTTCAGAAATTTGTTGTACCTTTACCATGATGATTAATTTTCGTTTCCCCCAAAACGGGCCGTGCAAAGCAGTTTGGGGGATTTTTTTGTTTCTTATGCAAAGATACAAAATCTTTATGACACTGGCAATCAAATCGTTAGATTTGTTTGAACTAATTTGCGACTATCCCTATTTAACCGTTATTTTATTTGAGGATTATTTTGAGGCAGATTCCAATGACTCCAGTCGTGCAGCAATGTATCTGTTCAACTGGATGTTATAACTGGGAGACATCTGATCAATCTCTGGGTCTTTTGAAAGTTTTTCATCTGCCTCAATCAGGATACGAAGATACAGATCGACATTAGAGCCATGGTCCGTCGGAGCGTGGATGTCCTCCTGCTCAGTTTTTAGTAGAGAGCCGACAGGCTGCATTGTATCGGAGTCAATATCATCGGGAATCTGATAGGCATTCTGGATGCTTCGCATGACCAACAGACAGAGGAACACAATCAGGCACAGTATGGATTTTGCCATAAGGGTCAAGTCAAAAACCATCATTGCAAGCACACTTAGCACTATGATGGAAATGTAGAAGGCATATACCTTTTTCTTAGTATTCATAATCGTCGAGTTCAAGTTTTATTATTCCAAAAGATGCTTTTTCGATAATGTATTCAACATCACGCAATGTGAGGGCATTCCTTTTGACACGTACAGATGCGGAAGGGTCTTTCCTGCACAGGGCTGCCACTCCTTGGTTCAAGTCATATTCACTTATATTCCATGTGCGTGATTTGATGAAAGAGTAATGCTCTCTGTAACTTTGAAGAGTGATGGCCTTGTAGAACAGGGTTTTCAACACACCATCCTGAGGTATTCTCATCTCTATAAGCCTTTCCGTGTCTATGACCTTTATCCATGTCCTGTTTTTATGTATGATGTCAGCGATGAGATAAAACGTTCTTTTCTCCATCAAAGACCGCAGTTGAAGTCGTTCATGATTTGAACATGTTCACGTTTCACCTTGAAGGTTCCACGTTTCTCGTGAAGACGTAGGTCTTCAAAGAGGTCAGCTGACATCACCTCAATGGAGTTGTATATCGTGACATTGAGCTGGTGGACAAGTCCGTCAACGTGTGTCTTGCAGTTAATATTGAACATCCGTTCCGTGACGGGGAAGCAGTAGGCGCAGCTCTCATGGCCGAAGACCGTATCAACTGGTGGTTCCAGATGATAGAGGATGGCAAGATCAGCATTCATTTCCAACATTTCCAGGACATTCTCCATAGACTGAGGCTTGGGAACGTCATACAGTAGAATGGCGTAATCCTCATAGGAAGTGACCTTGCTGAGGAAAACATTATCTATGAGATCTGGCAGGATTACTGGTCCTGACGTTTTGAATTTGTAGATGGCTTCCTGTAACATTTTCGAGGTTGATTAGAGAGTTGATATGTATAAACGCATGAGCTGTGTTGGCAATTTATCGGACAGTTCCTTGTCTAAAAGATGTTTGCTGTCAAGCCTTGAAACAATTGCCTGGAAGTCCTTTGCAATATCTGTCATGGCTTGCGACTGATCGGGAGTAAGCATTGCCACGCCAAAGGAATCCATCGACAGGTACGGCTGGAGCATCATCCATAAATAGGCATTGGCTTGAGGAGAATCTTTTATCTTACCTCTTTTTAGTACCTCGTGGCAGATCTTTGCATTGAGAATCAATCGGCGGTTGGTTCTCATGGACATATAAACCAGTGCTTCCTCTGCGGAAATTATTTTCTTGGAGGCATTTGAATATATACTTGTACAGATGTCAGTTGTCTGGTTAGTAATGTCAGTCATATTCATTGAGGAGCATTTGTCAAGATTCGCCAAAAAAGAACGGAAGTGTCTGTCCTCATTGGCTATGTAATTGAGGAACTCTTTCTTTGAATGGATTCCCTTCCTGTTCACTTCGGAAAGGAATCCGGAGTAGTCTGCAAGTATCTCACGTACATCTTTATTATAGATAGGATTCTTATCCAAGCTGGAATAGAAAGTACCAGCAGCCTGTTTTAAGGAATCAAGCCCACTCTCTTCAGCATATTTAGATGTGTGTAATTTCACGTATGCCACATCGCTCAAAGTGCATTTATCAGCCAATCTTAGCAGTGCCGTGCGGATGGAGTCCATGTTTTCCGCAAACACCATTGATAAGCCGGCATGAGCTGTGAACGCAGGGTCTTTCTCGATGTAATGAAGGACTGTATCTGACAACTCTTGCCACTGGTTAATGTAAGCAGCCATTTGTTCAGAATTGACTACTTGTTGTTCCTGTATGGAATGAAAGAAGCTATTATATTTCCTCAAAGCGTCATCAGAAGACTCAAAATCATATTGAGTTCCAGTAGAACACGAAGAGGAAATAAATAAGGTACATAAAAAAAGCAAGTGAAAGATTAAACTCTTATGAGTCTGTTTTCTTTCACTTGCTTTACTTTCTTTCATTTCGCTTTTGAGACCTGAAGCAGAAGGGTTGCAAAGACAACGCTGATAAAGGGAATAGTTTGGTATTATCCTATATTTCATTGGCAATTATGTGTAAATTCGAGTGCAAAGATACGGATATTTTTCCATACTACAATGAAATAAATGCCACTTTAAATTATTTTTTAATTCATACTTGTTGTAGTATGATTATTGTAAACTCCATAAGACATTAAACGAGGTTAAAAATGCAAGAATAGTTAATTATATTGCCTCAGTATGATTATTTTTCTGAATATAATTTGTAACTTTGCACGTAAAATAGAATGATGCATATAACCAAACCTCACACCACAAACGGCTGGCTGTAAGGTTAGGTTGTATCTAACCATCATAATATCAGATAAATACCTTTTTATAATGGCAAAAATTGGTTACATCATGGCTATCTCCCAGTACGACAGACTGGAGGAAGACCGAAAGTGGATGAACGACTATGGTTGCATCCGTATCGTTAAAGAAAGTGACGAGAACGAACGCAACAGACCGCTTTGGAAACAACTGATGGTTGCCCTGTAAAGGGGCGATGAACTTGTCATATCCAAGTTTTCCAATGCCTTGCGTGGCATTCGGGAACTGGCAACGTTCCTGGAATTTTGCCGAGTCAAGGTCATCCGTATTGTCAGCATCCATGACCAGATTGATTCAAGGAACGAGCTGTTTCCAGAAACAAGGCCGTCCGATGTATTGGAAATGATGGGTGCTTTGTCGGAAGAGGTTCTTGCCCTGCGTAAGTCTGCGGAGCATGTAGTCAATTTACAGGAGAAGATGATAGTGTCACTACCTCCCGTCTCGTCAGCAAAAATACAGAAGCTCGACAGAGAAAAGACTGTCATCAACCTGTACGTGGCAGGTCATCCCATTGATGAAGTATGGAGGGCCAGCGGTTTCAGAAGCCGAAGCTCTGTGTTTCGCATACTGAACAAGCATGGCATCAAGCTGAACCGTAGCAATCATTCTGGTCCAATCAAGAGAAAGGGCATATCCGACAATCCACAAGACAAAGAATAAATAGCATGAAAAAGATACTGTTCCTACATGGTTTCTTTGCTACTGGCAGCTGTCCTATGGCGAGAGCACTGAGGGAAGCCTTTGATGGCCAAGCTATCGTGCTGACTCCCGACCTGCCTCTTCATCCCAAGGAAGCATTGAAATACATACGCATTCTTATCGACAAGGAGAAGCCAGACCTGCTCATAGGCAACAGTTGCGGGGCTTTCCTTGCACAGATGCTTTCTCCTGTTGTTGGCATCCCTGCCCTACTTGGTAATCCACATTTCAAGATAACGAACTTCCTGAGAGAACGTATTGGCGGACTGAACGAGCAGCGAGAGCAGAGCATAGCTTGCTCTGGCTATGCCGAGTCGCGAGAGAAGAAGACCGAAGGTCAACATGAATACAAGGCTCCACGCATGGACGGCAACCAGAAAACCGTCATCGATGAATCACTCATCCATGAGTTTTGAGAACTCGAAGCCACACAGTTTGATTGTTGTAATCCGTATTACAAGGATCGTGTGTGGGGACTCTTTGGTGAACAAGACACACTGGCTCATTTTGAGCCGTTGTTCTTGCAGCACTATAACAACAGCTATCACTTCCCTGGCGGACACACGCCCACAGAGCAGGAAGTCAGGACTTGGTATGCCCCGTTGGTACAGAAGATGGTCATGGAGTATTCAGTTAAAGAAGAAAGATTTTTCCGTCACTTCAAGGGAGGAATGTACAAGTATATCCATTCCGCATATGACAGCGAAACTCAGGAACGCATGGTAGTATATCAAGCACTATATGGTGAGGAAGCATACTGGGTTCGTCCCGAGAAGATGTCTTTCGAGCAAATAACAAGAGACGGAAGGACATTTAACCGATTCACAGAAATAGACAGATAAAGATGGAAACATTCAAAGACGTTATATCAGGTGACCAACTTGTCTTGGTCGATTTTTTCGCCACATGGTGCCAGCCATGCAAGATGATGCACCCCATCTTAGAACAGGTGAAGGAAGTGCTGGGTGACAGAATCCGCATCATCAAGGTAGATGTGGACAAGTATGGAGTGACTGCAAACCAGTATGGCATACAGTCTGTGCCCACTCTCATGTTGTTTGGACACGGAGAAGTACTTTGGAGAACAAGCGGCGTTGTGCAAAGAGCAGAGCTGTTGGCAACGATTGACCCGTTTTTAAGATAAATATCATTATGGAACAAGAGATAACATTACGCGATGTGGCCAACTATCTGGACAATATCGGCATCCAATTCTTGGCGACAATAGGGTTGGACGGCAAGCCGAAGGTTCGTCCGATGCAGTATATGGTGTTGGAGGATGAGAAGCTGTGGTTCTGCACCAATTCCAAGAAGGAGGTCTTTGCAGAACTGCAAGCCAATCCCTTTGTGGAACTCTGCGGCTGCAAACTGGAAAAGAACGAGATGCAGACTCCTTGGATCCGTTTCTCGGCTGAGGTTGTGTTTGAAGAAAGGCAGGACATTAGGGATGCCATCATAGAAAAGAGTGCCATCGTGAATGCGCTATACAAGAACATGCGAGACAACCCCATCTTCAAGGTGTTCTATCTGAAGGACATCGACGGATGGATGACCAACCTCGGTCATGTCAAGGGACTGGAGCAGAGAGACGAGTTTGCAAAACCTATACATTTCAAATTCTGACATACAATGAACATCGTAATATTATCAGGCAGCCCACGAAAGGGAGGCAACACGGAAATATTGGCGGAATCGTTTGCCCAAGGAGCTTCATCCAAGCACAATGTTGACTTCATATCAGTAAGGGACTATCACATTAATCCTTGCATAGGATGTAATTCTTGTTTCAAGAGAGATGATCAATCCTGTATTCAAAAAGATGACATGCTGACCGTTTACGACAAGTTGGCAAAGGCAGACATGCTTGTTGTTGCTTCTCCTGTCTATTTTTACGGCATTAGTTCACAGCTCAAGGCCTTAATCGACAGGTGTCACAATCCACTCAGAGATTCTTTCAAAATAAAGAAAGTTGCCCTGTTGCTCGTCGGTGCCGCCACATTACCCGAACTATTTGACAGCATTCTTGTCCAATATAGACTATGCATCAACTACTTCCACTTTGAAGACTGTGGGAAGATACTTGTAAGAGGAGTTAAAGAAAAGGGCGACATCAAAAACACCAACGCCCTAAAAGAAGCATTTTCCCTCGGATCTTCAATATAATACTAACAGATAAATATCTATACGTTGACTTCATCGAAGACAAGTTTATGGCAGAGCGCATAGACATCTATGAGAACTGGAATCCGTGGCACGGATGCACCAAGGTCAGTCCTGGGTGCAAGTACTGCTATGTATATCGGCAGGACGAGATGTACGGCAGCGAGGTGTCGAGTAGCGAATGTCGTAAGACGAGCAATTTCTATCTCCCCATCAAGCTCAAGCGTGACAAGTCGTGGAAGATTGAGAGCGGCAAGGTGGTCTTCACCTGTTTCACTTCCGACTTCCTGCTCGCCGATGCCGACGAGTGGCGTGAGGAGTGCTGGCTGATGATGAAGCGGAGGAGAGACCTCTTGTTTTATTTCTTCACCAAACGCATTGACCGTTTCATGGAATGCGTGCCCGATGACTGGGGTGACGGCTATGACAATGTGCAGGTAGGCTGCACGGTGGAGAACCAAAAGATGGCCGATTACCGACTGCCTATCTTCAAATCGCTGCCCATCAAACACAAGAGTATTATCGTTGCACCATTGATTGGAGCCGTTGACCTCTCTGCCTATCTTGACAGAAGCATCGAGGAAGTGAGCGTAGGAGGCGAATCAGGGCAAAATGCACGCCCATGCGACTATGCGTGGATTCTTGCCATTCGGGAACAGTGTATCAAGGCGGATGTTCCCTTTCATTTCCATCAGACGGGGGCGCAGCTCATCAAGGACGGGAGGACATACCGCATACCACGCTGCCATCAACACAGTCAGGCTCGCAAGGCAAACATCAATTACCGCATTGGCGAATTTGATGTACCTGAGACGGCAAGTAATATGCAATAATGAAGATCAAAATATAGAAAGACAATGAAGAAGATACTTTTTATTATCGGTTCCTTACGCAAGGAATCGTTCAACAAGAAGCTCGCCAAAGAGGTGGAGGAGATGCTCGCCGGGCGTGCAACTGTGGAATATCTCGACTATTCGGATGTGCCGCTGATGAATCAGGATATCGAGTTTCCTGCGCCCGAATCGGTCAAGAGAGTGAGGGGTAAAGTAGAAGAGGCGGATGCACTCTGGATATTCTCGCCTGAATACAACTACAGTTACCCCGGTCATTTGAAGAATCTAATCGACTGGCTGTCACGTCCGCTCGTGGTAGGTGACCGTCAGACTCCGCTTGCCATTAACGGAAAGAAGGTGGCTCTGAGCGGTGCTGGTGGCGCATCGGCAACAGCCAAATGCCGTGAGAAACTGACCGAACTGCTCACGCTGCCGTTTATCCGTGCAGAAGTGATGGCAACACCTCAGACGGGCATCCAACTGAATATGGAGGCTTGGACGGAAGGACGCATGATGCTGACCGAAGAACAAATGACAAATCTGAGATTGCAGGTGGACGCTTTTCTTGAATGCATCGGATAGTACAAGACAGAGAAAGGGCATGGCGCACTATAAACATCTTATGACCGCACCGAATATAGAATCATCCACACGAGAAGAACGTTTGGATTATGTCCTGAACGAATGGAGATGTCTGCATAATTGCGAGATATGCGGCAAATGCCATGTTCTTAAAGGTCGAAGCGAAGAATCGCTCTATGCTGACTATATAGACGGCAAGCGGTCGTATATGGATATAACATTGGAAATAAGAAGCAACAGATGAGTCTATGACAATAAGGCTGAGGACGGCAAGCCCGACATGGAGAAGATGGAACTCATCGTGTTCGACCCGATACATCATGGTTACATAGAACTTGGCAAGACCATTGGAAAGGTATTCTCAGACGGCAAGGCTTTGAACAGCATAACAATATAATAATAACACATTAAATCGTTAAAACAATGGACGCAAAAGAAAAAGTATTAGCAACAATGAAAGAGGCAGGTCAGCCTCTTAACGCAGGTAAAATCGCAGAACTCAGCGGGCTCGACCGCAAAGAGGTAGATACAGCCATGAAGCAGCTGAAGGCAGAGGGCGCAATCGTCTCTCCTGTTCGTTGCAAATGGGCACCTGCAGAGTAAACTTTAATTACTTGGTACTGCGGTCTTGAATAACAGGCTGCAGTACCTTCCATTCTTATCCGAACTTCTGTACCACTATTCTGACAAAGTGACAGATAATCAGACACATGATGAACAATAAACAATTCATAGAAGATTATAAGTAGGCATTTGGCGAAGAGGCGAATTTGCAGACGTATGGCTGTCAGCGTATCATGGATTTGCTGGTAATTTGCTGAAATTGAAAAGAACTTGAAACATGGCAACAAAATACGGAAAGACATGGTGGGGCGAGCAATGGCTCGGTGCACTAAAGAATATTGATTACAGTAACCGATTACCTCGTGGCGCTTCATACGCTCGTAATGGTATGGTGCAGGAGATAAATTTCTCGGGCAACATCATTAGGGCGAAAGTGAAGGGAAGCCGCCGAACGCCCTATAGCGAGACCATTAAACTGCCCGAGTTCTCGTCGAAGGATATTGACAAACTCATCAAACTGATACTGGAACAACCTGTCGTGCTGAGCAAACTCTTCAACCGTCAGTTGGACGAATCATTGGCAAAGATGGCTGAAGAGGCAGGTATGGCATTATTCCCTAAGCAATGGAAGGACTTGAAGATGAATTGCTCGTGTCCTGACTGGGCTGTGCCTTGCAAGCATCTGGCTGCCGTCATCTACAAAACGAGCATGGAGATTGACAATAATCCGTTCCTTGTATTCTCGCTGCATGGCGTTGACCTGATGGCAGAGCTGGAGAAGCGTGGCATAACAGCTGCCGACTCCACAGAGATGATGGAGGTGGAGAATACGAGTGCGGTGTATGCCACGATGGAACAGATGCAACTGAGGGAAGTGCCCGAACAGATGCCCGACTACACATTGCTATCTGATCTTACATTGCCGTTGTCCAACCTTCTGCCATCGTCACCTGCGTTTTGTCATAATGGCGATTTCCAACAGGCCTACCAGAAGGAACTGTTATATATAAGTAAGGTGGCAACAAAGGTGTTGCAGGATAAGCAGAAACTGTTTCTAAGTACTGGCGGCAAGACTTTGAACAAACGTGACGTTGTTTCTGTTGACGATATTCGCCTTCCTCTGCTTCAGCAACCGCTCGACATCAACATAGACTTCCTGCGTGACTATGATGATTCTATTGTAGCCCTTCGCAGTGTGCTCATCTGTGCGCTTCAACTGATAGCTCATGGTTGCATCGTTCCACAGATTTACTATGACCTTGTGATAAGCAAAGGGCGTGGACGTGCCAAGGCCAAGGAAGAGAAGGAATACCACATTATATGGCAACCTGCCATGATTGACGATGCCACCCGAAGCATTATTGGCAGACTGGGTCAGAGCAAGGAACTTGTCAGCAAGATGATAACGTCGCTCGTTCCTATGCTATCGCATGAGGGCAAAGACGAACTGTTCTATGATTTGTTCTTCAAAGCAGAGTGTTCGCGCTTCAATGGTATCGGAGAAACGAATACCCCTGGCGGCATACGCTCATGGCTTGACCGTTACTTCATGCAGAACAAGCATCAGGTGACGTTCCTTATTGACGAGACGGAAAAAGGCTTTGCCGTGGATGTGAAGGCGGATGGTCATCCGCTGGAGGATGTGATGACAAAGAAGGCATACACATCAAGCAGAATGGAGATACTGCGTCAGCTTGCCATCCTATGCGACATAGTTGACGGACTTGACGCTTACATCAACGACAAGGGCAAGAGAAGCATTGAGTTCACGATGCAAACTTTCCCAATTTTCCTGCTGCAAGTGATTCCTGCCATGCGACTGCTCGGTGTGAACGTCATTATGCCAAAGGCATTGCAGACACTTATACGTCCACAAATATCGGTAAAACTGAAATCGAAAGGAAAGGATTCAAATGGATTCCTGTCAATGGGCGACCTGCTTGACTTCAACTGGCAGGTGGCTGTGGGCAATGTGTTTCTGTCACCCGAAGAATTTGACAGATTGCTCGGTCATGCGAGTGGATTGCTCCGGTTCAAGGAACAATACGTCTATATTGATGAGGCGGGAATGTCGAAACTGCAGAAAGTGCTGAATGCTCCACCAAAGATAAAGCCAGGCGAACTGTTGCAAGCGGCTCTTTGTGGTGAGTATAAGGGAGCACCTGTAGAACTGACCGATGAGGTGCGCGAACTCATAAGACAATTTACATCACAGAGTATCATACCTCTGCCTGAAAGTATCAATGCACAGTTGCGATCCTATCAGGAACGGGGCTTCTCATGGATGTATCGCAATATGAAGATAGGCTTCGGCAGTATCATAGCTGATGACATGGGTCTTGGCAAGACCCTGCAGGTCATTACCCTTCTGGCAAAAATGAAGGAAGAGGGCGCAATGGACAAGAAGAAAGCGCTTGTAGTAGTGCCGACAGGTTTGCTGCACAACTGGCAGTCGGAGGTGAAGCGCTTCGCTCCCCAACTGACCACCGGTGTATATCACGGTACGGCGCGTGACCTGAAGGACGATAATTGCAAAAATGCTGACATCATCCTTTCGACATACGGCGTGGTGCGCTCCGACGCCGACATACTGAAGAAACAGAAATGGCAAGTGCTCGTCATAGACGAAGCCCAGAACATTAAGAACAGCGATACAGCACAGAGCAAGGCTATACACAGCATCCCTGCCAATTGTCACATCGCCATGAGTGGTACACCGGTGGAGAATCGCTTGTCGGAATTCTGGAGTATCATTGACTTTACAAACAAGGGCTATCTTGGTTCGGCAAAGGACTTCTCTGATTCATACGCGAAGCCTATACAGAAGTATGGAGACAGTCGTGTGGCAGAGCGTTTCCGCAAGGTGACAGCACCGTTCCTGATGCGACGGCTGAAGACGGACAAGAGTATCATCAGCGACCTGCCTGACAAGATAGAGCGCAACGAGTTGGCATCGCTTACTCCTGAACAGGCTGCTCTATATCAAGAGACCGTCAACAAATGTATGGCTGTCATAGAGAGAATGGAGGGAGAAGACCATCAGACTCTTTTCAAGCGCCAGGGACTTATCCTGCAGATGATGCTTGCCTTGAAGCAGATATGCAATCATCCGACGCAGTATCTCAAGGACAACCGCATGGATGCAACCCTGTCGGGAAAGACAGAAATGTTGCTCGATATGCTTCGTAGTATCATTGATGCTGACGAGAAGGTGCTTATCTTCACGCAATTTCGCGAAATGGGCGATTTGCTCCGGCACTTCATCCGCGCCACTCTTGATGAAGAACCGATGTTCTATCATGGTGGATGCTCATTGAAACAGCGCCAGGAAATGATTGACCGTTTCCAGAACAACCACAACGACCGCATCTTCATTCTTTCATTGAAGGCAGCCGGTACTGGCCTCAACCTCACGGCAGCAACTCACGTCATACATTACGACCTCTGGTGGAATCCTGCAGTAGAGGCACAGGCAACCGACCGCGCATATCGTATAGGTCAGCACAAGAACGTACAGGTGCATCGCTTCATCACGCAAAACACTTTCGAGGAACGCATTGACGCTATGATACAAGAAAAGAAGCATCTTGCTGACCTCACAGTATCGACAGGCGAGAGTTGGATTGGCAAACTTTCAAACAAAGAGCTGCACGAAATCTTTGGATGAGCAAAGGTGTTTATCTTAAAAACATCGACGGGTGGATGACCAACCTCGGCCATGTTCAGGGACTTGAGAATAGGGAAGAGTTTACAAAACCTATACATTTCAAATTTTAAGGCAAAAAAAACACAATGAAGAAAATTTTCAAGATTGATTGCGGACTATATCCGCTTGGAGTAGTTGTGAAGAATGTAGAACCAAGAACTGTTGTTGGTGGTGTACCTGCCATGTTCATAAAGAAGATTTAGAAAAATGAAAGATAAGATAATCTCATTCATCTGGCAACACTTTCTGCTTCTCCTTTCGCTTTTTGTAATGACGCTTGGGGTAACCGTATGCGTAAGGAGTCAACTTGGCAGCAGCGTAATCTCGACCATACCTTACGTTATGGAGAGTGCCGGCAAGGTTATGGACGCAGTACCGGAGTGGACTATCGGTACCTACACCATAGTGATGAATGCCGTCTTCGTTGTGGCACAAATACTGATACTAAGAAGAAACTTTGAGTGGGTACAGCTGTTCCAGCTCGTTATCGGATGTTTCTTCGGTATGCTCATTGACTTGAACATGTATCTGACACAGTGGCTCCTGTCCGATACGCTTTGGATTAACGTCTTAGTACAGATTGCCGGCTGTACCATCCTTGGCATCGGCATTGCCATGGAGGTCAAATGTGGTTCCGTAACTATGCCTGGTGAAGGAATTACGATTGCTATCCACAAGGTTACAGGTCTTGAGTTTCCGAAGGCAAAGATAAGGGTTGACACCTCACTCGTCATCCTTGCCGTCATCCTCTGCTTTCTTTTGCTCGGCTCATGGCAATGGCAGATAGTAGGCGTTGGCACACTATTCGCCATGGTGTATGTGGGCGTGGTGGTTAGATTTACCGACAAATATCTCGGATGGTTTGACCGCATCCTTGCCTACAAACCAGGATTCCGTCGCTATGTCTATGGATTGGCTCGCTATATTAAACATCAATAATACATCAAATCATGACTTTTGACTATCTCGAAAACGTCCCTAACATCGCAGCAACAGTATGCGATAAAGAAGGTATTATACTCTATCAAAACAAACGTGCCATTGATCGTGATGGCGATGTGGTTGGCAAAAATCTCTATAATTGTCATGGAGAGAAAGCTGGAGCTATGATTCGCTACATGATTGAATCTGGCGAAAGCAACACCTATCAGATTATCCGACACGGAAAACATAAGCTTCTACACCAGACACCATGGTATGATGCAGAGGGAAATGTTGCAGGATTGATAGAATTAGCTATTGACCTGCCCGATGAGATGCCGGTATTCAATAGAGACAAAATATAATGCAAGCATACACATACATAGAAAAAGGAAAGTTCGCTCATCACCCACCGTTTTCCGTTGGAGAGGATAGCTGAAGCCTATGAACTCTTTGAGCAGAAGCGAGATGGAGTTATCAAAGTGGCCATAACTCAATAAACAGATAAAGGAAAGATGAAGATACATCAAATCATATTCAACTCCACGGGAGAAACTCAACGAGTGAGCGAAATCCTTCTCTTTCTGCTTCTCACCTTTTTCCTGGCTTACATCCAGACTACAGAGGCGAAAGGTCAATCCTCATATTTTTCATATGGGGCAAGCATTATGAATGGGGATTTATATTGCGGTCATCAGGAGGATAGTGCTTTTGCCATGCATAGCGTCATGAAATTTCCACAGGCTTTATACGTAGCGGACTACTTGCACAAGAAAGGACTGACACTGAGCGACTCTGTTCTTGTACACAAGGATAGTCTGGACGCTGAGACATGGTCGCCCATGCTATCAATATTTGAAGGTGCGCGTTATTTCACGTTTGCTGAGTTAATAGAATGGTCTTTGAAACGGAGCGACAATAATGCGTGCGACCTTTTGTTTGCATCATGCGGACAGCCGGATGCAGTAGAGAAATATATCCATACGCTTGGATTCAAAGACATCTATGTGCGACTGACGGAGAAGGAGATGAAAAAGAATCCTCATAGAGCCATAGAAAACTCAGCCACTCCGAAAGAAATGGCAAGGCTCTTGGAGTGGTTCTATCATCATATGAATGACAACAAGAATCTCTCCTTTATCTGGGATACAATGGCTGATTGTAATACCGGTCAGCAACGCATGGCAGCAGTCTTGCCAAAAGACGGCAAACTGATTCACAAGACAGGTTCTGGCTTTCCTTCTTCTGACGGGAGACAAGATAGAAACGATGTTGGAATCGTTCTCTTGCCCGACGGTTCTCACTTGTCTGTTGCCATCTTCTTGCAAAATTCAAAAGAGGAGAAAGAGGTGGCAGAGGTAGCAGAACAATGTTTGATGCACATCCAGGCGGATGAATTTCTACGTAACATGCCGTCTGACCTACAACACAAACAGACATTGGCTATACTCAGAGCTATAGATGGAGATAACAAAGAGTTGATGGCTGTGCGCAATGCCCGGAATGCTCCACCCAAGTATTCTGACCATGTGGAAACAAAGATGATCACCCCAAATATGCGCCTTTATGAGCCCAAGGGAAGTCAAGACCAACGCCTTCCTGTCTTGTTGTATCTGCATGGAGGTGGCTGGACTTTTGGCAGCATCAACAGTTGTGGAAGATTCTGTGATGCCCTGGCAGCATCGGGCAAGACGAGAGTTATAGCTCTTGACTATCGCTTGGCTCCTGAGCATCCTTACCCAGAAGGTCTGGACGATTGTATCTCTGCCGTCAATTACATCATCGACCATGCTGCAGAGCTGCATATTGATGCCAACCACATCACCATTGGCGGTGACAGTTCGGGAGGCAACCTTGCTTTGGCCACGGCTTTGTCAGAAACATGCCGCGGCAAAATAGAATCCTTGCTTCTGTTCTACCCTGTGACAAAGGCTTTTGACGATGGTTCGGAATCATGGCAGCAATATGGCAAAGGATTTGGTCTGGATGCCGAAATCATGGAAGCTTTCAATCGGGCGTACACCATCAATGCAGACAATCGCTGTTCCGCCATCAGCGTAGGCCTGTGTAGTGATGAAGAGTTGAATATGCTTCCGAGAACCTTGCTCATAGCTGCAGAAAGGGACATTCTGCGCGATCAAGGATTGAATCTTGCAGAAAGAATGTGCGGAAAGATACAACGGATAGAATATAAAGGAGCCGTACATCTTTTCATCACAGTTCCCGGGCAGGATACGGCATTTGACAGAGCAGTCAAAGATGCCATTGGATTTATCTGTAACAAATAATAAAACGAAATATTCAGTTATGAGCAAAATTGAAGAACTAAAGCAATTAATGTCTATTGAAGGATGTAATACAGCACCAGACATCAAACGACATTTCGACCATATAGCAAAATTGTTGTTTGAATGTTTCGTCATTGAGTACGAAGGCTCACTCTATTTATTCAATGATATTGAGTTCTATTATTACAACAAGAACCATCGAGACATTATTACCCATCCACGTATCTCCAAGGCAATGCGATGGTATATAAACGATTTTGGTGGGATTGACTTAAATTTTGAAAGTTCGATAAAAGCCAAAATCATCTCCAATGACAAGAAGAAATCTTCAAAACATTATTTTTTGGATGATAATGCTTCTTTCGGTGGAATTCTTCTACGCAAATTAACGAAGAAAGATGGCAGTGAGATACTGGACGGTCCATGGGCTTGCGCTGAGCTTTTCAGGACTTTCAATGCAGTAGGTGGAGATGGTGATTTTCCCCGTCTGGTTGAACATAACAATGGCAGTGTAGCATATGTATGTGAGAAAAGAAAAAATCTTCGAACGCAGCAGCAAAACATTGAAAAAAAAGTATGTAGCATTATTGGAAAATTTGAGTCATATCCAAAATTTGAACTCCTCTGCAACGACTTCGCGATATTCGAGGAGAAAAGATATAGGTATGTTCGTTGTGAAAATCTGATGCATGATTCCGACACTAATGAAGTGTATTTCTCCACATGGCTAAAGGATAAACGTGACGGCCATCCAGAGTTCTATCATAGGCTTATTGACTTGCTGAATAATATTGGAATAACGACAAAAGAGTTACATTACACGGAGGATTACTGGGCTCGTGACTACATGCCCATTCAATTGGGAAAAGAAGATTTCGTGAAGTATCGTTATTATCCAGATTATCTTGTAAATAGCAACAAACCAGGAGATGCTGACACAATAACAGATTGCACAAAAGTGCTACATGGAATGGGTATAAACTGTCGCAAAACAAACCTTATTATTGATGGTGGTAATATGGTTTGTTGTGGCCCTTATATCGTCATGACTGATAAGGTATATACAGAAAATCATTACGAAAAGGGAGACATGGCGTTCAAGCATAAATTGGAATCAGAACTTGGTCATCCTGTGATAATCATTCCTTGGACTTTACATGGAGATTTCAACTCTGATGATACTGATAAATATGGGCACTCTGATGGTTTTCTCAGGTGGTGTGGAGATAATCGTATTCTAATGGGAAACCATGGTGATGAATATCCAGAAGAAGCAAAAGAGATAAAAGATATTCTGGTAGAATATGGATTCTCTGTCACAGAAATGCGTTTCAACGATATTGTTTCTTCTCCTTGTAAAGAACTTAACTGGGCATATATCAATTTTCTTCAGGTTGGAAAGCATATTGTTATGCCATCCTTCAATATTGAGGAAGACAATATAGCGTATCAGTATGTCAAAAACGCCTTTCCTGATTGTCATATACATCTGTTAGAAATGACGGAAATAGCAAAAGAAGGAGGAGCTTTGCATTGTATTAGTTGGAACATTCAAAGATGAGGACTGAATAAACACAACAATAATGACCGCACCGAATACTAACTCATCAACAAAAGAGGAACGTTTGAATTATGTTCTGAATGAATGGAGATGTCTGCATAATTGCGAGATATGCGGCAAATGCCATTCTTGAAAGGCAGAAGCGAAGAGCAACTTTATGCTGACTATATAGACGGCAAGCGGTCGTATATGGAGATAACACTGGAAATTAGAAGCAATAGATAATTCTATGACAATAGATACAACCAATATGTGCTCACACCTTCAGAAGAAGCTGTTTGAACCTGATGGTGTGTATTATCCTATATGGCAAGCCATGAAGGATGATGAGACCTTGACGGCTGTGGTACGGAGCAGGCAGTTGCACATCTACAGGAATGGGAAGAAGATTCTCATTCTGGCAGGTAAGGCACAGCCGAAGGTAATACGCGAAGATAAATTGAATGAATTGATAACAATATAATGAATAGAACTATGAACCGACGAACGAAGAAAACGCAGAGTAATGCAGACATTAACTCTGCTTTACAAGGAGGAGGAAGACCAAAGGTCAAATCATTTGGACAAAAATCGTGGATGCTTCCACAGCCGGTTTTGATTATCGGCACATACGACAAGAACGGCAAGCCCAATGCTATGAACGCAGCTTGGGGCGGTCAATGGGACGCTAAAGAGATTATGATTTCCATGGGTTCGCATGCCACCACCGACAACCTGAACGACTGCCCAGATTTTACTGTGGCATTTGCTACAAAGCAGACTATGGTAGCTGCTGATTTCGTCGGCATTGTCTCTGCCAAGAACGATGCAGAGAAGATGGCGAAGACAGGTTGGAAATGGGAGAAGTCTGAGAATGTCAACGCGCCCATATTCACCGACTTCCCCATGACCTTGGAGTGCCGCATCAAGGAAAAAATTGACGAGTCGGAAGAGGGCTTTTACATCGTGGCAGAGATAGTCAACATCCTTGTGGATGAGAACTATCTGGCAGAGGATGGCAAGCCCGACATGGAGAAGATGGAACTCATCGTGTTCGACCCGATACATCATGGTTACATAGAACTTGGCAAGACCATTGGAAAGGCATTCTCAGATGGCAAGGCTTTGAAATGATGACACTCAGATACATCTTCCATAGTGGATTCCTGCTTGAAACGTCTCGGTGCATCCTGGTCTTTGACTACTGGATGGATTCTGCCGATGTCATGAGTGGGTACATGAATACATGTAAACATGTGTACATGTTTTCAAGCCACTTCCATGAGGACCACTTCACGAAAGCAATCTTCAAATGGAAGAATAGCATCCCCAATATTACATACATCCTGTCAAAGGATATACTCAAACGAAGAAGAGCGCAGAAAGAGGATGCCGACGTATGGATGGCCAAAGGAACGGTATGGGAAGATGAGAACCTGAAGGTGTCAGCCACGGGCAGCAATGACAGTGGCGTGAGCTGGATTGTTGAAACAGAAGGTAAAACCATCTTTCATGCTGGTGACCTGTGTAACTGGTACGCACGCTTTCTTGTTGACGGCGCGCCTGAAGGAGAAATCTTTAGCGAAGAGTTCGGTCAATATATCAATCCAGTGGCAGAGGAAAAGCGGTTCCTTGGTGAACTTAAAGACATCCGAAAGATAACCGACTCGTTTGACCTTGTGATGTTCCCTGTGGACGGACGCATCGGCAACGGCTATACGCTTGGAGGGCGTCAATTTATCGACCGCTTCAAGGTTGGAATGTTTGTTCCAATGCACTTTGTCATGAGTGGGTTTGAGAGTGCTTGGCGCATGGAGCCTTTCTGCAAAGAAAAGGATGTCCCCTTTTGGTGCATCGGGCACGAAGGAGACAGCATAACAATATAATAATAACACATTAAATCGTTAAAACAATGGACGCAAAA
>ERZ827498.2412-NODE-2412-length-17995-cov-4.477926_pt1 | contig 17995 bp, 10 predicted proteins | sample MGYA00519865_ERZ827498 | MGnify/ENA primary metagenome ERZ827498 (study PRJEB31778, sample SAMEA3449328) | human gut metagenome | biome: human gut; feature: human-associated habitat; material: faeces | place: United Kingdom | collected 2010/2012 ...
TGAAGCCCGAATATGACCGTATCGCCGTGAAAGCCGTCACCACCCTTATTTCCAACTGGCGCACGCATCGCGGCGGACTGCTTCACGAAGGTATTGTCCCGAGCCACGCCGTAGGCTACTTTGTAGGTTTCTGGGCATGGGATAGCTGGCGCTTCAGTGCCGGAACCGCCAAGTTCGACCCCGAACTGGCCAAGAACAACATCCGCGCCATGTTCGATTATCAGCAACCGGACGGCATGGTTATCGACTGCATCTACACCGACCCGTCGGAAAACAATGCCCGCGACAGCAAACCGCCTTTGGTGTGCTGGGCGGTAGACGAAATCTTCACGCATACAGGCGACACCGCTTTCGTTGCCGAAATATACCCGCAACTGCTCTCTTACTACAAATGGTGGTATCAGAAACGCGATCACAACCGTAACGGCATGTGTGAATACGGTGCAACAGACGGCACACTGGAAGCTGCCGCATGGGAAAGCGGCATGGACAATGCCATTCGTTTTGACGATGCCGTGATGTTGAAGAACGACGGAGCCGATGATGCCTGGAGCATGGACCAGGAAAGCGTAGACCTGAATGCTTATCTGGCACTGGAATGTAAACTGCTAAAGAAGTTTGCCGGATTGCTGAACGCGACTTTCGACGGTCCCGATTATAGCGATAAAGTAGCAGATTACTTCTTCGACAAGCAACTCAATTTCTTCTTCGACCGCCGCCTGAAAGATGGCTCTTTCATCGAAGAACCGGGCTGCGAAGCTTATACTCCGCTGTGGACACAGATTGCCACACAATCGCAGGTGGACAGCATGTTGCCCATGCTGCAAGACACCGCGAAGTTCTCCACGTATATCCCCTTCCCCACCATCGCCGCAGACAATCCCAAGTATAACCCGCGCGGCTACTGGCGTGGCCCCATCTGGCTGGACCAGACTTACTTTGCCATTCGCGGACTCCGCAACTATGGTTATCATAAACTGGCCGATGAATATACCTTGCAGGTATTCGACCGCCTAAACGGATTGAAAGAAGGAGCGCCCATCCACGAGAACTACGGTACGCATACCGGAGAACGATTGAAAGCACCGCACTTCAGTTGGAGTTCATCACACTTGTTGATGATGTACGATGACTACGGGAAGTAATTCTTGCGTGAGGGATAGCTTTTCTTGGAAATCTATCCCTCTATGATTTCACAGCTACGCTAATATTGTTTCGGAGAATGTCACTTATGTCTCAGAATGCTGCACCGGCAGTATTTTGTTGTTTTATAATGATGTAGGTAATGGTTGAATGTTCTACATTTGTAAACAGAGTATATGGTTTTCACACCGTATATCATGCATAAACAAGTACTTTATTAATCTATAGAACAGCAACCATGAAGAAAAATTTTCTTTTAGCAGCGAGTTTTCTCTTCATCTTTTGTCTGGAAGCCGGTGCTCAGAAAAGAGATGAAGTAACCTGGGAGAAATTCGAGGACATCACCATCCCCATTCCTCCCTCAACTCACCCCCGACTCTATGTACGTCCCGCCAATTTACCGGATTTAAAGAAACGGATGGATCACCCGCAAGTAAAAGCAAACCTGGCAACCTTGCGCAAACTTGGCATAGACCGCACCGCAGAGGAAGAGGCAAAAGTAACCGACAGAGGCTTCCGCTACTACTTCGAGATGCGGGGAGTAACCAGCCGTGTACAAGTACAAGCTCTCACTATCTGGTATATGGTGACAAGAAGCAAGCCAGACGCGCCATCACTTCCATGCTCGATTCATTGCAGCATACCAATTTCGGAACCAAACAAGACTTATCGCGCGCCAGCGGAGTCATGCTGATGTGCGGCGCGATGGTATATGACTGGTGCTACGACCAGATGAAAGAATCGGAAAAGAAAGCCTATATAGAATCGTTCATCCGAATCTCCAAGACCATGGAATGCGGTTATCCGCCCAAAAATAACGAACCCATAGCCGGACACTCGTCCGAATGGATGATCTTGCGGGACATGCTTTCAGCCGGTATTGCTATCTACGACGAATATCCGGATATGTACCTCCATGTCATCCGAATGCTGTACAAGGATTACTTGCCGGTAAGAAATTACATCTATTCTGGTCATAATTATCATCAGGGAACAAGCTATGTCAATGTGCGTTTCAGCAATGACCTGTTCTCCTTATGGATTCTGGATCGTATGGGAGCCGGCGCAATCTACAATCCCGCACAACAATTCGTACCGTACGACTTCCTGTACCGCCGTCGTCCGGACGGACAAGTAATGCCCGCAGGCGATACGAATCCTAACAAAAGAAACATTCCTTCTTACTCCCTGCCCGCCATGCTCGCTTCCAGCTTCTATAAAGACAATTATCTGGCTTACGAATACGAACTCAAACCCAAATTAGAAAGCCACTGCCTTATCTTCGAGATACTGTGGAGAGATTTTGATTTGAAAGCCAAGGCTCCTGATGACTTGCCGCTGACCCGATACTCAGGCTCACCTTTCGGGTGGATGATAGCGCGTACGGCATGGGACAAAAACAGCGTGATTGCCGAAATGAAAATCAATGAACAATTCTTTGGTAACCATCAACACATGGACGGTGGTTCGTTCCAACTTTATTATAAGGGCCCGTTAGCAATAGATGCCGGAGCTTACCAAGGAAGTTCCGGCGGATATAACAGCCCGCACAACAAAAATTTCTTCAAACGTACCATTGCCCATAACTCATTGTTAGTATACAACCCGAACGAGAAATTCGCCAGCTGGAATTATGGCGGACAAGATAAAACAGAATTTGCCGATAATGACGGTGGACAACGCATGCCGGGTGACCGCTGGGAGACTTGCCGCTCTTTTAAAGATTTATTAAGCAAGGAATATACTACAGGCAAAGTCCTAGGACATGGTTTTGGCCCCGATGCCAATAAACCTGACTATTCTTATCTGAAAGGTGACATCACGCAAGCCTATACAGACAAAGTAAAAGAAGCGAAACGATCTTTTGTTTTCCTCAACCTGCACGCTACCGAAGTGCCTGCCGCCTTAATCGTGTTTGATAAAGTTGTCTCTTCCGACCCTCAGTTCAAGAAGTTCTGGCTACTGCACAGTATAGAAGAGCCGATAATAGAAAGTAACCGTTTCACCGTCAAACGCACCCAAAACGAAGACACCGGCATGTTACAGAATCAAGTGTTGCTCCCCGAAATTCAAGATGCACGGATAGAGAAAATCGGTGGAAAAGGAAAAGAGTTTTGGGTATTCGGCACCAATTATGCCAACGATGCCATGCCGAGACGTCCCGACGACGCCAACGAAAGAGGCGCATGGCGTGTAGAAATATCACCTGTAACCGCTGCTGCCGAAAATTACTTTCTGAATGTAATGCAAGTAGCCGACAACACCTGTCTGCAAATGAATGAAGTAAAACGCATCGATGCAGATAAAATAGTAGGCGTGCAGATAGCCGACCGCGTCGTCACCTTCAGCAAAGACAGCCAACCACTGCCCGGTAAATTTGATTTCGCGGTAAGTGGCAGCCAAACTATGAAGTTTGTCATTACCGACCTTATTCCGGGAACCTGGCAAATCAAGAAAGACGGTAAGGTATATATTCCCGCGCTGGAAGTTCGTACAGACGATGGTATCCTTTCTTTTGAAGGTACTGCCGGACGGTATGAATTTCTTCGATAAAAAGAAAGCCATCTGTCAATGATTTTTTCCACATTGACAGATGGCTTATTTATTAAGTTTCCTCACCCCTTGTTTTTTCAGGCAACTTTCCTTAGAAGAGGCTCCACGCAACCGTCAGTCCGGCCATCACGATAGCTACCATACTCATCAGCTTGATAAGTATATTCAAACTCGGACCGGAAGTATCTTTGAATGGGTCACCTACCGTATCGCCTACCACAGTAGCTTTATGTACTTCGCTACCCTTACCGCCGAAGTTTCCTTCTTCCACATATTTCTTTGCATTATCCCATGCACCGCCCGCATTCGCCATAAAGATGGCAAGAACGAAACCGCTACTCAACCCACCGATCAGCAATCCCAGCACACCGGGAACACCAAAGATAAGTCCCGTAGCAATCGGAGCTAAAATGGCTATCAGCGAAGGAACTACCATTTCACGTTGCGCCCCCTTTGTGGAGATAGCTACACAACGTTCGTAATCCGGTTCTGTCTCACCGGTAAGTATACCCTTGATTTCACGGAACTGGCGGCGTACCTCATCCACCATGTGACCGGCAGCACGGCCAACAGCGTTCATTGTCAATCCGCAGAAGAGGAATGCCATCATACTACCCAAGAACATACCCGAAAGTACTTTCGGATTCATCAGCGTCACATCATAATGATGCATGAAGTCGAAGAAGGTGGCATCCTGAAGAGCCACGGCATCCCCATGGGGAAGCGCTAATTCCGTGGTTCCCAAACGGGTCAGTCCAATACGGATTTCTTCAATATAAGAGGCTAACAGGGCAAGTCCCGTAAGTGCAGCCGAACCAATAGCAAAGCCCTTTCCGGTAGCGGCAGTAGTATTACCCAAAGAGTCGAGGGCATCCGTACGTTTACGCACTTCCACACCCAGACCGGACATTTCAGCGTTTCCGCCCGCATTATCAGCAATAGGACCGTAAGCATCCGTAGCAAGCGTGATGCCCAGGGTAGAAAGCATACCTACGGCGGCAATACCGATACCGTAAAGTCCCATGCCTACATTATTGAAATCGAACCCCGATGCAAACAGGTAGGAAGCAATGATACCGACTACCACAGCAATCACAGGAATTGCAGTAGACAACATACCCAAACCGATACCGGAAATAATTACCGTAGCCGGGCCAGTCTTTCCGCTTTCGCTCAACTTCTGGGTAGGACGGTAAGATTGTGAGGTATAGTATTCCGTAGAACGTCCGATGATGATGCCGACTACCAGACCGACTATAACGGCACAAGATATCCACATCCAGTTATCAAGTTTCAATAGCCAAAGAATAAAGAACGTAGCCACTACAATCAGTACGGAACTTAGGTTCGTACCGAGAGCCAACGAAGCGAGCAGGTCTTTCATCTTCGCATTCTCCTTGGTACGTACTGCGAAGATACCGATAATAGAAAGAAGAATACCTACGGCTGCAATCAGCATCGGAGCTATAACAGCTTTGAATTGCATGGCCGTATCTCCCGTATGAATAAAGGCAGCGGCACCCAGAGCGGCAGTTGCCAGGATAGAGCCACAATAGCTTTCATAGAGGTCTGCACCCATACCGGCTACATCGCCTACGTTGTCACCTACGTTATCGGCAATCGTTGCAGGGTTACGCGGGTCATCTTCGGGAATACCGGCCTCAACCTTACCTACCAGGTCGGCACCTACATCGGCAGCTTTCGTATAAATACCTCCACCTACACGGGCAAAGAGCGCTTGTGTGGAAGCACCCATTCCGAAAGTCAGCATGGTGGTAGTGATGATGCAGAGTTTATGAGTCGGAGTCAAAACATCTTCCGGTATAACCGCATTCAATAACAGATACCAGAAAGAAATATCGAGCAAGCCCAAGCCCACTACAACCAGTCCCATTACCGCACCGCTACGGAAAGCGACGCGCAATCCCGCATTCAGTGAACTACGGGCAGCATTTGCTGTGCGTGCCGAAGCATACGTTGCCGTCTTCATACCGAGGAATCCGGAGAGTCCGGAGAAGAAACCGCCCGTCAGGAAAGCAATCGGTACCCAACGATTCTGTACATCGAAACCATAAGCCATAATAGCGAAAAGGATCACAAGTCCCAGAAATACCCAGCCAACTATCTTATACTGTTGTTTCAGATAAGACATCGCGCCTTTACGCACAGCGGCGGCAATCTTTATCATTTGCGGAGTACCCTCACTCTCTTTCATCATTTGCTTATGGAAATAGTAAGCAAAGCAGAGAGCTAAAACGGAAGCGGCCGGAATCAGCCAGAAAAGCAAACTGTCCATGGTGTTATTCGTATTAAAAGGTTGATTGAAAGTCTAAAAGTATTGATTTGAAACGAAATAAACAAAAAATAAATAGAATTATTTGCTTTTAAACTATATGATCTACTTTCATCACAGCTCATACAACTCACATAAACTATGCCCCAACCCTATATTTTCATACAAAAGAAGAGTTAGTTACATAAATAACAAAATAATTACTACATTTGCTTGCTATATAAAAAAAGAACCTTATGAACAAAAAATCTATTATACTATGTATCTTCTATGCATGGATGTCTATATTGTGCTACGGACAAACAGGTCGCCTATTTACAGCAGATCAGGAGTTATCGAGCAGCATGATAAATTCTATCTATCAAGACCATAACGGAATTATCTGGATTGCCACAGAAGATGGACTAAACAAATATGACGGTGCCAAATTCTCTATCTACAAAAGCGACAAAAACGATGAACACTCCTTAGCAAACAATTATGTACGTTGTGTCTTTGAAAGCAGCAAGAAGGAGTGTTTTGTAGGAACATTAAGTGGATTACAACACTACAGTGCTGATGCCGACCGCTTTACCGATATCCCACTGATTCTGCAAGATGGTATAATAGTAGAACCTAACGTAGCCGCCATAGAAGAACTGAGTAACGGAGATTTATTAGTGGGTACCGCCGGTCAAGGATTGTTCAAGATTACAAACACCCATAAAGGACTGGTCGGAATTAGCATGGAGAAAAGAATCCCTATCCCCATCGTAAATGCGCTTCACGAAGACCGTAATGGTAACCTATGGATAAGTGCCGGTGAAAATGGAATTTTCAGAATAGACCGGAACCAACAACTACACTGCTATCAGAAAGGGGCAAACGAATCAGAATATACCATTAGTAGTATTTGTGAGACCCCCGACAAACAGATTTACATTGGTTCCTTAGGTAAAGGACTACTTAAATATAATCCAACTCTCGACTTATTTGAACCCATCATCTATGCCAATCACCCTGAATTACCTGTCAAAAGTCTTCTTCTTGCCACGCCGGACGAAATATACATTGGAACTGACGGATACGGTTTGAAAGTATATAACATTCAAAGTCGCACTATCACAGAAAATCAGTTAAACATCACCACTTTCAACCTTGACAAGTCAAAAATTCATTCCATTATGAAAGACCGTTTCGGCAATCTGTGGTTGGGATTCTTCCAAAAAGGGGTATTGCTGATTCCTGCCATTGCCAATGGTTTTCAATATATAGGATACAAATCCGTACGAAACAATATCATCGGTTCCAATTGTATTATGTCTGTCTGTAACGATCATGACGGCACATTATGGATAGGTACAGACAACGATGGTTTATACAAAGTGGAAAAGAATGGTAAACATACCGTCCACTTCCCTCCTACACAGGAAACCGGCTCAGTACCTTCAACCATCATGAGTATCTACGAAGACTCGCGTCAGAATCTTTGGATAGGTTCATACATGCAAAGTATGGCTAAGATTGACAAAGAAACCGGCCATTGCCAATATTTCAAAAGAAAAACCGATGCAGACAGCAAAGAAGGGAAACTGCGTGTATACAGCTTTGCAGAAGACAAACACGACCGACTCTGGATAGGCACCATGGGTAACGGACTTTACTACATAGATCTAAACACCGAAACCTTGCATCGCTATGAACAAGAAGACAGTACATACTATGCAACCGGCAACTTCTTGCCCGGTTACTGGATAACCAGCCTGTTACACAGTCATGACGAAAGACTCTATATCGGCACTTATGACGGGCTGGGTTGCCTTGACCTGAAAACCATGCACCTTGCCACCGCTTTCAACACCAATACACTCCTTCCAAATTCCGTCATCCATTCCCTTTATGAAGACAAAGAAGGCACTATATGGATAGGCACATCGGAGGGGCTGAAAGCCATGCATCCCCAAGAATATAAAATACGTGAATACACACAAAAAGACGGACTGCCTGGTGACATCATATGCGCCATCACCCAAGATATCAATGGCGCTTTATGGTTCAGTACCAACCACGGGATAGCACGCTACAACCCACAAAAAGGCAACTTTACCCCTTATTATGCCAATGATGGCCTGCAAGGTAATGAGTTCAGCAAAAGAGCCGTTTGTACCGACAACAACGGACATATTCTGTTCGGTGGAATTAACGGGGTTACCTATTTTAATCCTGCAGAAATAAAAGATATAGCTACCACTCCTTCCGTGCATCTCACCGGTTTCTATATACACAATCAAAGCGTCAACAGTAATACGTTGTCCGAAGGAAGAAGAATCATAGAAACCTCCGTTATGAATGCTCAACAGTTCAATCTGTCGCACAAACATAATTCTTTCAGCATGGAGTTTTCTGTCATGGAATTCTTCAATCCTGAACGCATTACTTATATGTACTCAGTCAACAACGGACAGTGGGTGACTATGCAATCAGGTATTAACCGGATATCTTTTAATGACATGACACCCGGCACTTACAAGTTCAGTATCAAGGCCAAAGATTATACTTTCTATTCCGAACCTAAAAATTTCATTGTCAATATCTCTCCCGCATGGTATGCATCAAATTGGGCCAAAGGAGTGTACCTGCTGATAGCACTGACCATAATTTACATCATTGGCGCACAGATACGCCATCGCTATCAAGTTCACCAAAAATTATTAGAACACATACATGCTGAAGAAATCAACGAGGCCAAGTTACAATTCTTCATCAACATCTCTCACGAAATCCGTACCCCGGTCACCCTTATCCTCAGCCCCCTGCAAAAACTAATGAGCAAGGACAGAAACGAAGAACGCCAAAAAAACTACCAAACCATCTCGCGTAACGCTGGACGTCTCCTCCAATTGGTGAATCAGCTACTGGACATCCGCAAGCTTGACAAAGGCCAGATGCAACTGAAATTTAGAGAAGTAGAAATAGTAGAGTTTATACGTAATCTATCCAGTAGCTTCGAATATCAGGCAAATGCCAAAAAGATTAGCTTGAACTTCCATCCCGATACAGAAGAACTACGTGCCTGGATAGATCCTGAAAATCTTGATAAGGCCATATTCAATGTACTCTCAAATGCATTTAAGTTCACCGAATCAGGAGGAGAAATCAATATCTACCTGCAAACACATGAAGCGTACGAAACAAAACCAGCTTATTTTAAGATTGTAATAGAAGATAGCGGTACGGGTATTGACGAAAAAGAAATAGAACGTATTTTCGACCGTTTTTATCAAGTTGCCAACAGATTAAATAATTCAGGTACCGGAATCGGTCTACATTTGACCAAATCGCTAGTTGAATTACATAAAGGAACAATCCATGCCGAAAATAATAAAGAAAAAGCCGGTTGCCGATTCATCATTCGCCTGCCATTAGGAAAAGAACACTTGAAACCGGAGGAAATAGAAGAAACTAACACTGAAGGACAGATCGCATCTGACAATAATCCGGTGTTACCCATATTCTTACCTGAAAATGAGGAAAAAGAAAGAATACGCACCAAAACCAAATATCGCATACTGATAGCAGATGATAATGAAGAGATACGCAGATACATACGTCAGGAACTAACCCCCGACTACCACATAACTGAATGTAACAATGGACAAGAAGCTTTTGAGCAAATCATAAAGGATGCACCCGACGCCCTTATCAGTGATGTCATGATGCCGGAAATGGATGGAATGACCCTCTGCCGGAAAATAAGACAAAACATTCTTGTCAGCCACATTCCGGTCATCCTGCTGACTGCCAAAATTAATGAAGAAAGTAATCTGGAGGCTTTAGAAGGAGGAGTGGATGCCTATATCACAAAACCGTTCAATATAGACGTTCTGAAAAAAACAATCCGAAATGTCATCTACAGGCACGAACTGATAAAAAACACCTTTAACGGAAGTATGGAACAAACAGATAAGGTACAACCGATTGAGGTTCAATCACCGGATGAAAAGCTAATAGCACGTGTAATGGCCATCATTAACAAGGAAATAGCAAACCCAAATCTCAGCGTGGAAATGATTGCAGCAGAAGCAGGAATCAGTCGTGTACACTTATATCGCAAAATAAAAGAATTCACCAACCAATCACCACGCAACTTTATACGCAATGTCCGGTTGAAACAAGCTGCCCTCCTACTTGCACAGAAACACCATAACATCACGGAAGTGGCAGAGGCGGTAGGTTTTGCCAACACCACTCATTTTTCGACAGCGTTCAAAGAATTATTCGGTGTCTCGCCCACTATCTATATGGAACAGAGTGCCAACAACGCAAAGTCCAATATCGTGGATACCATGGAGAAAAATAAAGTGGAATGAAATAAAGCAGGCTGTCGGGTTTATCAGTATAAGCACAATAGTTTAACAGCAATAGCCTGAAAGTTTACCGGTAATAATAGGTCGCTCAGTTCTATATTCTCTTTTTGAATTTTAGAAAATCCACAATTACCTTTTGATCAAAAAGTAAGAATATCAAACTAAGCGACCTAATTGTTAACCCCTTATAGGTCAATCTTGCATACGTACATTAATAAATTGTCGTAAAAGTCTATACATTCCGGTTCAATCTCTGTATCCCGGATTCTGATAGGCCATCTTTTCTTCTTTGGTCATTTCCATACCGTCCAATTGTCCTTGCGGAATGGGACGAAGATAATGGAACGCTTCGATAGTACGACGGTAAGTTTTCGGGGTATGATCTCCCTTATCGTTTCCACAAATCACATACTCATCAGCATATTCATTCCACTTTTGTGTACGAACAAGGTCGAACCAGCGATAACCCTCACCAAAGAACTCGCGTGAACGTTCATCAAGAATATAGTCGATATCAATGGTAACCGGAGTGGCGGCAACCATTTCCGCACTATGGTCTTCCAATACTTCTGCATTAAGAGCATTACTGAATGTCCATTTACCGGCACGTGCACGAAGAACATTCACCAGTTCGCGCGCATTCTTTCCGCTCTTAGTAGTCGCACCCTCTACTGCAGCCTCAGCAGCCACCAAATAAAGTTCAGAAAACTTAGCTATATTGTAAGGACGAGTACTACCTGCATTCGGCTGGCCTGTACCTGTACCGTTATCCGTACGATACGGACCTAATTTCCACAGTCCAGGAAATATACGACGGCTGATTCCACTGGGATTCATTACCCAATCGGCGCGTCCGGGCAGAGTACCTGCGCCTAAATTACCCAAATTGGAACCATAGGCAACGTTAGGATCCTCTTCAAGCAAGAAAGAGAAAATTGGTTCCCCTTCTTTTACCATCATTCCGTTGGCGTTTTCCACTGCATCCCAATTGGCACCATTGGTTGACCAATTTCCACGATATACTGTCGTGAAAGTTCCATCATAACGAGAGTCATTCACTTTATCAGCGAAAGTGTGAGTAAACACCCCATGAGGAGGAGCCATACGAGTCCAAGGGCGACCATAAGCCTGCTCTGCCACACGAATGACAGGAGCCACAGTGACACCGTTCACTTTAGATTGCGCATCCGTATAATTCCAGTTCATCATCCATCCGGCAAAGTTATCGGGAGCGCCACCACCACCGTATGACAAGCTACCACCATTATAATATTCATCTTCTTGAGTATGGTCAGCATAAAGCAAGATTTCCTTATTGCGATCATTAACTCCTGCATTCACTTTCCAGAAACTTTCTTCCAAACCGAACGGACCAGGATTCTCTATGGCTTCTACAGCGATATTATAAGCTTGCTGGAAATACCAAGCCGCATCATGTCCATCAGGATCGGTCCTCTGACATTCCGGATAAGTAGGAATATTGTTCGGATTCTTCAACCACCATGCATAAGTCAGATAAGCTTTTGACAAATAAAGACGAGCCACTGTTTTAGTCAAACCACCCGTCATACGAGGATTGTCCGGCAAATTCTGAACAGCTGTAACCAAATCAGGGAAAACGACTTTAGTATAAACTTCCGGTACCGTATTACGCACGGACGTGCGTGACGGAGTAATGTTGAAAGCCAACTCACCAGAGCCCAAGTCCAAGGGTACACCACCGAAAGTCTGAGCCAGCAGGAAATAGTACATGGCACGGAAGAAACGCGCTTCGGATATCAAAGATTCTGATATACCCACTTCTCCGCCATTAGCAATCACACCGTTGCAAGTATTGATATTAGTAAATGCCATACCCCATAATGCATCCGCACGGCAAGTAGAAGAGGTCAGGTTTCCTACTCCCGAAAGATCGGCATCCTTAAAGTTGCCGTCGGCGCTTTGTCCGTAAGTAGCCTCGTCCGTACCCGTAAGACAGGAATTGTAGTAATAAGCCTGTCCGTAGATGTCGCGCAAATAAGAATACATGGAAGTAATACCGCCTTCCACACCTTTTTCCGTTTTAAAGAAAGTTGGATCATAGCTGCTACGGGGTTGTTCGTCTAGGATATCGGAACAAGAAGTTGCCAAAAGCAGACCCAAAGCAGCGGTTCCAAGAACTCTTATAGGAGAATATATCGATTTCATCTTCATAATACTTTAGAATGTCAAGTTAATACCAAATAAATAGTTACGCGTAGAGGGTGAGTTCGTACCTACTGTCAGGAAACGTCTCTGAAAACCTACCACTGCTACATTCTCATCACCATAGGAGTTTGTCTCCGGATCAAGCCCGGTTTCCTTATGGAACGGAGAACAGATTACAAACGGGTTCTGGATCGTTACGTATGCACGCAATCCTTGTACTCCCAGTTGTTTCAGCCAACGTTGGTTGTCCATGTTGTAGCCCAATGTAATGGTGCGTACTTTCCAATATGAAGCGTCAAAATATCCCAACGTAGAACCATACTTCGGATTATCACCACTTTGAATGCCACCCGGTTTCGGATATTTAGCATTGGTATTCTCTTCTGTCCAGTAGTCTTCATCTTCCTGTCCACGACGGCCGCTCAACATATTCAGATAACCGCTGGAATGGTGAAGCGTACTCAACAACTTACCGCCACACTTGAACGCAGTAATCACATTCAGGTCAAAATTCTTATAAGCCACACGCGTACTAAAACCTCCCTGGAATTTAGACTCCAAACTCATGATCTGACGATCTTCCGGTCCGATAGCACGTACAGGAGTACCGTCCGCATTGTAATCGCCGGTATATTTCACCTTGATCATACCTACATTACCACCCGGTTCAAGAATATCGAGATAAGGATCTCCTTCTTGCCACAAGCCGACATATTCATAATCAAAAATAGCGTCAATAGGATAGCCTACAAACCAGCCATTGCCTTCATCACGGTCTTTCTTTGATGCCAACTCAACCAGTTTATTGCGGTTGGCAGAAAGATTCAGACTGGCATCCCATGTCCATCCGTTATGATTGTCAAGAATCGTACCGTTCAATGTCAACTCAAAGCCCTTATTCTCGGTTTTACCCACATTGGCCATGTAGCTACCTACACCTGATGTAGAAGGTAAGTTCACGTTCTGCAACAAATCATGTGTCTTCTGGATGTAGTATTCGAAAGTACCGGACAAGCGACCATTGAACAAAGTGAAATCCAAACCTACGTTCCATGTGGAAGAATATTCCCAGCCCAACATCGCATTGGGCATTTCTGATACGTAGTATCCCGTAGCAAAATTAGTAGGTCCGAAGTTATAAGGACGCGTATTCAGTCTACCCAATGTCTTATAAGGATCTACAGCCTGATTGGAAGTCTCACCATAACCTACACGCAATTTCAATATATCCAGCCACTCTATACCATCCATAAAGGCTTCGTTACGGATATTCCAACCGGCAGATACAGCCGGATAAGTATGCCATTGATGACCTTTTGCCAAACGTGAAGAAGCATCCGAACGAACCGTTGCCATCAACATATAACGATTATCATAAGTGTACATCGCACGCCCCATCCATGACATCAAACCTGTCTTTTGATAATTCCAGTTACTCGGATTTACAGTAATAGTACCTTCAGCACGACCAATATTGTAGTACTGGAAATACTCTGCCGGAATATCCCGACCTGCCACATGAGAACGCGTATAAACAGTTTGTTCGGCTGAATACATTCCAATGATGTTGAATTGGTGTTTTCCGATAGTGCGGTCGTAAGTCAGCAAGTTTTCAACCGCCCAGTTCGTTGTTTCCGAATGTGCCAATGCTGCAGTAGAGGGAGCATCGGGCGCCGTATTGTTAATGCCGTAACCGGTAAACTCACCCTGCTTAGTGGAACGATAGTTTAAACCAAGGTTCATACGATACTTCAATCCTTTTATCCATGGACATTGAACTTCCGCAAAAAGGTTGTTATAAGTACCGAATCCTTTACTTTCGTTCAACCATTTCTCTTCCAAATTCTCTACAACATCGCGAGTCATCACGAATGCCTCATCCTGACTGTTATATTTTACAGTACGCTTCAAAGTACCGTCTTCGTTATACGGATTGGCTATAGGAGAAACAGACAATACGCCATACAGACCGATGTTGTTGCCTTTAGTCACATTGTAATTGCTGTTTGTGGTAAGGCCAAAACGGAAGTATTTACCTACACCTTGATCAAACGAACCACGCAATGAATAACGGGTATAATTCTGTGTAGGAATCACACCTTGATCTTTGTAGTATGCACCACCAAAACTGTAGTTTCCACCTTGCGTACCACCTGAAATATTAACATCATGGCTGGTAACAAAACCATTACGGTACATCAGATCCTGCCAATCGGTATTGACATCATCCGATTCATCCATAGAATTCTCAAATTTACCTGCATATTTACGCATTTCAGCAAACTTTTCACCGTTCATCATAGGATATTTGGAGAATACCTTTTTCAAACCTACATAACCATTATATGATACTTTGGCAGGAGCACCAGTCACACCTTTATGAGTTGTAATAAGGATAACACCATTGGCACCGCGCGAACCATAAATAGCCGTTGAAGAAGCATCTTTTAAAATATCCATACTCTTGATGTCGCTGGGATTGATATCGGTAAGGCTACCCATAAACGGTATTCCATCCAACACAATCAACGGGTCGTTAGTAGCACTCAAAGAACGTGTACCACGAATACGTATCTGCATAGTGGCACCCGGACGAGAAGATGTCTGTGACATATCCACGCCGGCAATACGGTTTTGCAGAGCATAAGATACATCAGCGGCAGGTACTTCACGCAATTTGTCGCCGCCTACAGATGCAATAGATCCCGTTACATCCGACTTGCGTGCCGTACCATAACCGATTACAACAACTTCTTCCAATGCTTTGGAGTCTTCTTTCAGTATAACCTTAAGTTCGGTTTCATTTTCTACCGGAATTTCCTGCGTCACATATCCTATATAAGAAATTACGAGCGTAGCTCCTTTCTGCACTGAAAGCGAGAATTTACCATCCAAATCAGTAATCACTCCGTTTGTAGTACCTTTTTCAGTCACATTAGCTCCGATAATCGATTCACTCGCATTATCATTTACCACACCTTGCACCCGGATACTTTGTGCAAAACCCCACGAGGGTATTACACTAAGTAAGAACAATAGTACCAAAGGTTTAAAATAAGAATTAGTGTTTTTCATAAAAACATTTTTTTGATTTAAATTACCATTAATTAAAAATACAAGTTCACGCATTAAGATTCGTCTTTTATGTCTTCATATACATCAATTTATAGGTTAAACATATTTTACTACTCACAACATAGTTTTTTGCATTAAAAAACTTCTCGAAGGCAAAACTATATAATAAAAAACAAATGCAAGAAAACAAATAATACACATATTTTCCTCCACGTAACATAGTACCAGTAATATGTTACATAATCGTTAATATAGGTTACTCGCAACATGGAAAGTCAGTATTAGCCAGTCATTTAATAGCTATTTTCCCAATTTATCCATCAAAATCCGCCATAATCTTCCGTTTGCTCAATGACGGCTCAATAATTACACTAAATTTACAGTCGAAAACCGTACCCGATTGAGCACCCATGTTGTAGTATAAGTAAAATCAATAAAAACAAAGGAATAATGAAACGCACAGATTTTACTTTTAGAAAGGCATGGATGATATACACAGTATATTTTTTTACTCTTTACCCCAACCGCAAATGCACAGCAAACAGCCAGCCTGGTCAGCCTGGAACTAAAAAACGAAAAGCTGTCTGCCGCACTGAAACAGATAGAGAAGATGGCCGGCAAGAATATCCTTTTTGCCTATGAAGAGACGGAGAATTATCACGTAACAGCAAGTATCCGTAAACAGACGCAAGGCGAAGCCATCCGCACAGTACTGAAAGGAATACCCCAAAGGATGATTCTGTTTACCTCAAATGATAACTCCGTTTACACGCCGAAGTAAAGGTCGTTACATACCGAGGTAAAGAGCGTTACAATAAGGGGTAAAGGTCGTTACATACGGCGGTAATATCTTGTTTCATAAAAAAGACACAAAAAGAGAAGTTTTCGGACAGATGTTCACGGAGCTATATCCCCGTCTGGTGCGCTACGCCACCCAACTATTGGGCGACGGAGAAGAAGCCCGTGATATTGTGGGTAGTGTGATGGAGCAGGCGTGGAAACAATTCGAAAAGCTGGAACCGGAAAACCGGGGAGCCTGGCTTTACACTGCCGCACGTAATGCCTGCCTTAACCGTCTGAAGCATCTGCAAGTAGAAGCCACCAACCTGGAAGCGCTACGCGAAGCCACCCGCATGGATGTAGCGACCGACTACCGGGAACATGAGCGACTACTGCAACAGGCGGAAAGCATCGCCCGCAACCTACCGGAACCAACCTGCACGGTATTGCGGCTCTGTTATTATGAACATAAAACCTATCGGGAAGTAGCCGAACAGCTTGGCATCAGTCCCGACACCGTAAAGAAACATATATCCAAAGCTTTGCGTACCTTGCGCGAAGCAATGACCCTGAAAGGAGGAAACCGATGATGGAAGAGAGAAAAGAAAATAATTTCAAGATGGATACTGAAGACCTCAGATTACTGAATGCCTTCGGAGAATCGCTCGGAGACTTGCCTTCGGAAGAAGAAACCCGCGCGGCATGGAATGCTTTTGCCTCCCGGCAAGACGCCCGAAAGCGCAGACGCATCATACAGATGTGGACTTCCGGCATTGCAGCTTCCATCGTAGTGCTGGCAGTGCTTATCGTGCCCCGCATCACCGGCGAAGATACGATTCAAAATATTGAAATCTTTGCGGCCCTGGATGTCCCCGAAGCAATCATCACCTCGGAGAGCAATGGTAGGATTACTCTTTCAACTCCCCCAGCCACTACCACGCAAATCACTCTGGACGATGGCACACAGGTTACACTCAGTGCCAATTCCCGCCTGGAATATCCTAAACTGTTCCCCACAGAGGGCACCCGTGAAGTCCATCTGACAGGAGAAGCACGCTTCGAAGTGGCAAAGGATGCCGAACGCCCTTTCATCGTCTCATCCGGCAAGATGCAGACACAAGTATTGGGCACGGTATTCGACGTAAATGCCTATCCGGGAAAAGTAGCGGCAGTTACTTTATTTCAGGGGCGCGTCCGCATCAGCGACAAAAAACAAACACGGCAGAAAGACATATTGCCCGGACAGCAAGCTATATTGTCTGAAGATAATGGTTTCACCATAGCCGAAGCACAACTCACCGCAACGGAAGGATGGACCAAAGGAGAGTTCAGCTTCGATGATGCCGAACTGGCGGAGATTATGAAGTCTGTCGGCACATGGTATAATGCCAGTATCATCTTTCATTCGCCCGACTTGCTGAAACAACGCATTCATTTCCGCTTCCCGCGAACAACTTCCTTGGAAGAAGTAGTGCAAGCACTTAATGATCTGGGAATAGCCAAACTGGAACAAAAAAGGGAAAAGTAATCATCAGCGATTATTCTCCCAAACATTGATATACAGGGAGATGTGTCAAAACTAAGGCACATCTCCTTTTTTTATATTTAAATGTTTTTT
>ERZ827498.2415-NODE-2415-length-17985-cov-8.080145_pt1 | contig 17985 bp, 10 predicted proteins | sample MGYA00519865_ERZ827498 | MGnify/ENA primary metagenome ERZ827498 (study PRJEB31778, sample SAMEA3449328) | human gut metagenome | biome: human gut; feature: human-associated habitat; material: faeces | place: United Kingdom | collected 2010/2012 ...
AGCACATTTCCCTGTCGTAACACGATTTCGTGAAGAGGGTTTGCAGACACACCCTGGCTTCAGCTGGCAGGGCCTTTACCCCCAAGCCATCCCAATCCATTGGGATGGCTTTCTTTTTTTGGCGATCCAGCTGTCCACGAAAGACTTTCCAAGACCCCCATTCCGAACACCATATGCGACTTTGAAAAGCTGGTAATCTCCCCGGAATACCCCGACCGCGGCGTTACAGCCCGCACTCCTTCATCCGGCGCCACAAGGTCGTTCGTGAGATGCCCAGAGCCTCGGCAGCCTGGGTCTTGTTGTATCTGTATTTTTGCAGCACGGCTTCCAGGCGGGTGCACGACGCCGTCTCACCCCTGCCGGCGGAAGGCGTTTCCGGTTCTTCCTCATCCAGGATATCCGCATCGAAGAGGATGTCCGAGGCCTGGATCACAGGCTGCCGGGCCAGAGCGATGGCCCTGTCCACCACGTGGAGCAGCTCCCGGACATTGCCGGGCCAGTCATGCTGTTCCAGCTTTTCGATGGCCTCGTCCGAGATCGAGAGCTTTTTGTAGCCTTCCCCGCGCAGCCTGCGCAGATAGGCAAGGACGATGGGACCGATATCTTCCCTGCGGGCTTCGAGCGACGGGATCTTGAGCAGCAGGGTATTGATCCTGTAGAACAGGTCCTGCCGGAACTGCCCCTGCCTGGCCATGGCAAAAAGGTTCCTGTTCGTCGCACAGATGATGCGCACGTTCACCTGCACGAAACGGGTGCTCCCCAGACGGGTCACGACCTTGTCCTGCAGGACCCGCAACAGGCGGGCCTGCAGGCGCAAGGGCATCTCCCCTATCTCGTCAAGGAACAGGGTCCCCCCATGCGCCAGCTCCACCAGCCCCGTCTTGCCCCCGCGTCTGGCCCCGGTAAAAGCGCCTTCTTCATAGCCAAAAAGTTCGCTTTCCAGCAGGCTTTCGGGCACGGCCGCACAGTTGACGGAAACAAAGGCCGCCTCCTGCCGCCGGCTGTGCGCATGGATGGCCTGGGCGAACATCTCCTTGCCTGTGCCCGTGTCTCCGATCAGCAGCACGGGCCCGTCGCTGTCCGCAAAACGCTGCCCTATGAACTTCGCCTGACTGATGGCGGCACTGTCGCCGATAATGTCGTTGAACATGAAGTAACGGCGCTTCCCTTTCTGGTAGATGTTTTGCCGCACCTGCCGTTCATTCTTCTGGATATCGACGGTATTGTTCAGGCTTAGGACATAGCCGTCAAAATTCCCCTTGAGCTTGATATCGACGATGGTGAAGAGGAACTCACGCTTTATCATGTCTTTCAGGATAAAGGAGTCCGATGCACCTTTCCTTTCTCCCATGATGCGCGAGAAATCCGTCCTGGGGAATATCCTGCCCAGATCCATGCCGATGATCTGCTCCGATATGACGCCAAAGACCCCCTGGGCTTTGTCATTCGCGTAGCGTATAGTATAGTTTTTATCTACGACTATGATGATATTCGGATTGATATTCAAAACAGTATTTATGAAATCTCGTCTCTGTATATTCAGAGCATCCATTTCTATGATGTGTTTTGCCTCCAAAAACACCTTGTAGACAGCTTCCTGATTTTCAGAAAGCAGGGGAATGGCGTGGAAGCCTTCCTCCCTTGCCTTGCTTATCAGGCCAAATCCCCCCACAAGCAGAGATATATTTTCCTCCCGGACCTTCTTCAGGGCCGCTTCGATATTGTTCCTGTCCTCGACTTCCAGCCTGTAGCCCCGCAGACCGAGCAGCTGTGCTATCCGCATGAATTTGAGCCCCTGGCCGGGAAAGCAGAGATGGCCCACACGCATGTTGCTGTTCTGAAAAGGCAGGAGGGTCTCGAAAAAATTCTCGGCCGAGTATTCGATGGAAAGGATGGGGATGGAGGTGGAATTCCTGAGGATGTGGAGCGCATGCCCGCGTGTGGCCAGCAGCTTGATCTTTTCCGTATTGAGGATGTGCAGGGCGACCTCTACGTCATTGTCGAACTTCGATACCGCGATGCAGGTCCGCATGTTGAGCTGATGGGCCGTCTCCTCGGCATACTTGGCCAGCGTCTTGAACGGAGTGACGACACAAAAATCCGCAGGCTGTTCACCTACATGGATGATGGACTCACAAAATCCGGGGTGCATGGAGACTCCTTTTGTGAAAGGACGGCGGGTCCCGCCTGCCCATCCGGCAGGATGGACATTACGTTTCAAATGTTTCAAAAATAATATAAAATAATTTCAATAGATTGTCTAAGATTATCTGCAACATTATGTTCATTTTGTTATTTCTGTTTTAATAACATACTGATTTTAATAATCTTTTTAAAATGACACGCTTATTGATGTTAGTGAAAAAAAGAGCGTTCTACCGAGAGAAAAAATAAAACCAATCTTGTCGGTATATTATAATGGAGGTCATCATGGTCCAAGGTAACTGGTGGAAGTGGGCTCTCAGCCTGGGCTTGCCCCTGATCGTATTCTTTACCGTCCCGGAAATGGAGATCGCCAGCCCGAAGACGCCGCTTTTCCTGGCGATCACCCTGTGGGCCGTCATCGCCTGGGCCGTGGAGATCCTGCCCTCCGCGATCGTCGCGGCCATCCTCACGTTCCTGTATGCGCTTTTTGTCACCAAGCCTGCCGTCGCCTTCTCCAGCTGGTGCACCTTCCTGCCGTGGATGTGCTTCTCCGCCCTCATCATCGCCCAGGTGCTCAACCGTACGGGCCTCGGCAAGCGCATCGCCCCGCACAGCATGATCCTGATGGGCTCCTCCTTCACCAAGACCATGATAGGTCTCATGGGGGCCGGCATCATCCTGACCCTGCTCGTCCCCTCCGGCCTGGCCCGCACGGTCATCTTCGTCGCCATCGCCCAGGGCCTGATCCAGGCCCTCAACGTGGACACCCGCTCCCGCATGTCCTCGGCCCTGATCATGGGCGGTTATCTGGCGGCCATCGCCCCCGGCCTGTTCTGCATCACCGGTACGGAGATGAACCTTCTTGCCCTTCAGGTCGTCACCAACACCACCGGTGTTCCCGTGGAGTATGTCGACTTCATCATCCAGATGGCGCCCTTCTCCATCTTCTACATGGCTTGTTCCATCATGATGGTCTTCATCATCCGCGGCAAGGAGCGGCTCCAGAACGAAGAATCCCTCAAGACCGTCCTTGAGGAACGCCTGAAGGAGATGGGGCCCGTCTCCGCTGATGAAATCAAGATCTTCCTGGTGCTGTCCATCGGCTTCATCGCCTTCGTGACCGAACAGTGGCACCATCTCCCCGGCGCGTTCGTCTTTGCCCTGGTGGGCATGGCCTGCTTCATGCCCGGCATGAACCTGGCTACCGAGCAGGATCTGCGCAAGGTCAACCTTTCGTTCCTCATCTTCCTGGCGGCCTGCATGTCCATCGGTGCCGTGGCGCAGGACCTGAACATCCCCAAGTGGATCTCGGCCCACATGTCTTCCCTGTTCGAAGGACGCGGCGCGGTCATGGCCATCAGCTTCTCCTATGTGCTGGGCGTGATCGTGAACTTCCTGATGACCCCCATGGCGGCCGTCGGGGCCCTGGGCAGCCCGCTGGCACAGCTGGCCGTCAGCCTATACCCTCGTCTACGCCCTGCTGTACGGTCTGGACCAGCTGCTCTTCCCCTATGAGATCGGCTACCTGTGTACACCTTCATGAGCGGCGCCGTCACCCTGCGCCACATCATGGGCGCTTTCGCCATCCGAATGGTGGCCTTCGCGTTCTTCATCCCCCTGATACTCGTGCCCTACTGGAAGATGATCGGTTTCCTCAAGTAAAGAGAAATGGCCATGAACATCATCGATTGCAGATACAGACCCAATACGCCCGAATGGATGGCGACCTTTACCCGCAACCCGGTCTACGCGGAGTATGTCGAACTCACGCACTTCGACCGGAAGCCCACCCAGTCCCTTGCGGCCTGTGCGGCCCAGCTGGCCTCGCTTGGCATCAGCAAGGCCCTTGTCTCGGGCAGGGATATCGAAAGCACCTATGCCAGCCCTTCCTCCAATGGGCTTGTGGATGCCTGCGTAGCGGCCTTCCCCGACCTTTTCATCGGCATCTACGGCTATGATCCGCACAAGGGGATGCGGGCCTACAAGGCCATGCGGCAAGCTTTTGCCGAAGGGCGCAGCCTGGGGGCATCCATCGAACCGGCCATGGCCCATTGCGCTCTGGACGATGCCCGCTACTATCCGCTGTACGCCCTGTGCTGCGACCATGACCTGCCGCTCCTCGTCACCGCGGGCCTGTCGCCCCACATGCCCGGCGTCCTGCTGAGCCCCACATCGCCTGCGGCCCTGGACAAGGTCGCCACCGATTTCCCGGACCTGCGCATCCTGGTCAGCCACGGCGGCTATCCCTGGGCCGGCGAGACCATCGCCGTCTGCCTGCGGCACCGCAACATCTACCTGGACTTTTCCTCGTCCATCAACAAACCGGGTGGCGAGCTTTATGTCAAAGCCGCCAATGACTGCCTTGCCGACCGCTTCGTCTTTTCCAGCGCCAATCCTTTCGTGGATGTGGACAAGGCCCTGGAGCAGATCGGCCGCCTCGGGCTCTCGGACGAAGCCCGGGACAACATGCTCCACAAGAACGCCCTGCACCTCATCGGCCATCCCCTGCACAACGCCTAAGGAGCCTTGCCATGTCATCCCGCACCATCTATGCCCTCACCGCCGGCCAGAAGCCTGTCGTCATCCCCAACCATTTCTACATGCGTCCCGACATCAAGGAATCCCTGTGCACCCAGTTCTTCTTCTGGTGCATCCTGGACGAAAAGGAAGGCCCCATCCTGGTCGACCAGTCGTTCACCCAGCGATGCCTTGACGAAATGAAGATCCCCTATCAGGTCAAGGAAGGCCCCCTTGAGCTGCTCGACCGTATCAATGTCCGTCCCGAGGACGTGCGCCATGTCATCCTGTCGCACCTGCACTGGGACCACTACGCAGGCGACGAGTTCTATCCCAATGCCCGCTATCATGTGCACCAGAAGGAACTGGAATATGTGACCGGCCCCCTGATGCGCTTTACGACCTATGCGCAGCACTACAACTTCAAGGCCATCGAGCATCTGCTCCACCTGCATTTTTCCGGACGGGTCCATCTGGTCCAGGATGAACGCGAGGAGATCTGCGAAGGCATCACCTGCCTGAGGACGGGCGGCCATACGCCCGGCCTGATGTCCGTGGCGGTGGAGACCGAAGGCGGGACGAAGATCATCTGCAGCGATGTCGTCCCGCGTTACCGGAACATCAGCGAGATGACCCCCTGCGGCATCCACTATGATGTCACCGAAGCCCTCCAGGCCCTCGAGACCGTCAGCCGGATGACCCGATCCGCGGACGACATCCTGCCCGGACACGACCCGGCCATCACGGAACGCCATCCCCAGGTGGCCCCCGGCGTCTACCGCATCATCTGACATCCAGGGCATGACCGGCCATACAGTCAAGGAACGAACATGACATATACGACATTGCTCCCGGCCCGCATGGGGCGGCTGGAACTGCGCAACCGCATCGTCTTCCCCGCCATGGTGACGAACTACTGTTCCACCCGGGGCGAAGTGACCGACAGGCTGGTGGCCTACCACCAGGAAAGGGCCAAAGGCGGTGCCGGTCTCCTGATCACGGAAGCCACCTACATCAGCCCCGACGGCAAGAGCTTCCCGCATCAGCTCGGTATCGATGACGACGGCCTGCTGCCCGGCCTTAGACGTCTGGTGGAATCCGTCCACGCGGCGGGGGCCCGCATCGCCGTCCAGCTGTGCCATGCCGGCAGACAGACCTCCCGGGCCGTGACCGGCCTGCCGCTCCTTTCGCCCTCGGTGACCCGTTTCGGCAATGACGAGACCAGCGCCATGCGGCAGGAAGATATCGACAGGGTCCTGCGTGACTATGCCGGCGCGGCCCTGCGGGCCCAGAAAGCGGGCTTCGACGCCGTGGAGCTGCATGCGGGCAACGGCTATTTGCCCCAGCAGTTCCTTTCGCCCTTCACCAATGCCCGGCAGGACGGCTACGGAGGCAGCCTGGAGAATCGCGTCCGCTTCACCGTGGAGGCCATCCGGGCCGTCAGGGCGGCTGTCGGACCGGACTTCCCCATCATCCTGCGCCTCGGTGTGGCGGAACCCGTCAGCGGAGGCCTGACGCTGGAAGACGGCGTGGCCGCAGCACGCATCCTGGCCCGGGAGGACATCGACGCCTTCGACGTGACGGCCGGCATGCGGGAAGGCGGCATGTGGGTGACGCCGCCCCTGGCCCTGCCCCGGGGCACGCATATCGAAAAGGCGGCAGCCGTACGGCAGGCCATCCAGGCCTCCAGGCCCGTCATCGGCATCGGCAGGATCACGTCCGCTTCCCTGGCCGACAGCTTCATCGCGGCCGGAAAGGTCGATTTCGTGGTCATGGGGCGCGCCCTGCTGGCCGATCCCGAACTGCCGCTCAAGACATTGCAGGGCAGGGAGGAAGACATCCGTCCCTGCATAGGCTGCAACGAAGGCTGCATCGGCCGCCTGTCCCGCGGGCTCGACATCTGCTGTGCCGTCAATCCCCGTGTGGGCAATGAATACCGCCCCCTGCCGCGCCGGGTCGCCAGCCCGCGGCATGTCCTCATCGTCGGTGCCGGTCCGGCCGGGCTCGTGGCTGCCTGTACGGCACTCCGGCGGGGCCACCGGGTCACGGTCCTGGAAAAAGAGGCCGCCTGCGGCGGCAAGATCCCTCTTGCGGCCCGGCCTCCGTTCAAGGAAGAGCTGGCAGGCTACGCCGTCTGGCTGGAACGGCAGGCCCGGGATCTGGGCGCCGACATCCGCTGCTCCACCAAGGCCACGCCCTCACTGGTGTCCGAACTGGCACCGGACGTCGTGCTGCTGGCTGTCGGCTCCGAGCCCGTCATCCCGCCCATCCCCGGGCTTGCACCGGAGCGTTTCCTTCTTGCGGAACAGGTCCTGCAGCAGCAGGGGCCCACCCCCGGACAGGACGTCCTCATCATCGGCGGCGGACTGGTCGGCTGCGAGACGGCGCTCTTCCTTGCCCGAAACGGCTGCCATCCTCTGGTGGCAGAGATGCGCGAGGATCTCTGCATGGACATCGAGCCCCGCTCCCGGGCCGTCATGCTCCTGCATCTGAAGGAATACGGCATCAGGACGCTGACCTCCTGCCGGGTCGACCGCATCGGGGAAGGGGAAGCCGTCCTGTGCAGGACGGGACATGCCGAAGAGCACCTGCCCTGCTCCCGCATCGTGCTGGCTACGGGCTACCGCCCCCGTACGGCGCTTGCCGAAGCCCTGCGCGGCATGGCCGTGCCTGTCCACAGTATCGGCGACTGCCACGGCGGGACGCGCATCTGTGATGCGGTCTGGCAGACCACGGCCACAGCCGAAACCATCTAACCCATCGCCCGGGAAACACCGGGCCGGAAACGGTAATGAAACAGTTCGTCTGCAAACCGACCATCCACATGTTCCCCACCTGCAAGGACTTCCTGGCAGGCTTCGACATCGGCGAGGAAGACCTCGTCCTCAGCAACGCGTATATCTTCAAACCCTTTTTTGACGGTCTCGACTGCCGTGCCAAGGCGCTTTTTCTGGAAGATTACGGCCAGGGAGAGCCCAGCGACACCATGGTGGACGCGTTGCTGGCAGCGGCCTCCCGCTATGATTTCCGCCGCATCATCGCCATCGGCGGCGGTTCCGTCATCGACGTGGCCAAAGTCCTGGCGGTGGCTCCGGCCGGCAGTGATACCAGTGCCGTTTTTGACTGCAAGGAACTGAAGCAGGAAAAGGAACTCATCATCCTGCCCACCACCTGCGGCACGGGCAGCGAGGTCACCAATATCTCCATCATCAACCGCACCTGCCTCGGGATCAAGGTGGGTCTCGTCCACGACAGCCTGTACGCACGTCATGCCGTCCTGGTGCCCGAGCTGCTGGAGAAATTGCCCTATCCCGTCTTTGCCACCAGTTCGCTCGATGCCCTGGTCCATGCCGTGGAGTCCTACCTGTCCACCGCGGCAAGCCCCTTTACCCGCATGTTCTCCGCGGAAGCCATCCGGCTCATCCTGGCCGGCTACACGGACGTGGCCCTGCACGGCAGGGACAGCCTGCGTCCCCGCCTTGGCGACTTCCTGCTGGCGAGCACCTATGCCGGGCTTGCCTTTGGTACGGCAGGATGCGCCACCGTGCATGCCATGAGCTATCCGCTGGGCTCCACGTTCCATATCCCGCACGGGGAGTCCAACTACGCCGTCTTTGCCGGTGTGCTGCGGCATTACGAACAGCAGCAGGTCCCGGGCCTGGCAGACCTGCAGGAGCTCCTGGGCCGGGAACTGGGCTGCCCCGCCTCCGACGCCATGGACAGCCTCGATGCCCTGCTGCAAAAGATCCTCCCGCTCAAGAGACTGTCCGCCTACGGCATGGAGCCTTCCCAGGCCCAGCCTTTCGCAGAGGCCGTCCTGCGGACCCAGCAACGTCTGCTGGCCCACAGCCCCAAGGAAATGACGGTAGCCGACATGAGCGGCATCTATACAGCCCTGCTGTAGCATCCATCTCCAGGCCGGAGGCATCCTTTCGTCCCTGATCCGTCATCCGGCCTGGCGTCCTCCTTCCGGTGGGGGGGCGGCCTGATCTCCCACCCCTACAGGTCGTCCCCCTCTTCAGGCAGCCTTTCCAGAAGCACGAGGCATGCCCCGGATACATCCCCTGCCCCACCGCGCCAACGGTGGGAGCAGGGGTGTGTTTCCATAACAGCCATGATTTCATGGATATTCGTGATGCCCTTGCGAATGCGGGCATGATGATTACTCTGGGGATATGCTGCAGACCAGCAGGCAGCTCCCGGCAGCCGTCCAGGGAAGGGGCGGTTGCTGTTTCCCGGACATGCCGCGTGCAAGGGGGCCATCGTGAAAACTTCGGATGTCGTCAAACGGTATGGTTGTCTTTCCGTCTCGCTGTTCTTCAACGCCTTGGGCATTGCCCTGATCACCCAGGCCCACCTGGGCACCACCCCCATCACGACCCTGCCTTATACCCTGGCCGCCATCTTTGGCCTGACCCTGGGCACCACGACCTTTGCCTGCAACCTGCTCTTCCTGCTGCTCCAGCGCATCCTGCTCCGGCGCAGGCTGGGCATCGCGGAGCTCTTGCAGATCCCGGCCGTGCTCATCTTCAGCGTGTTCATCGACTTCTGGATGCACCTCACCGGCGCGCTGGTCACGGACGTCTATGTCTGGCAGATCGTCATGTGTATCGTGGGCAGTGCCGTGCTGGGCGCGGGCATCAGTCTTGAGATCATGAGCAATGCCACGGTCATCCCCGGCGAAGGCCTGGTCATCGTCATCGCGGCACGTTCCCGCAAGAACTTCGGCAACATCAAGGTCCTGTTCGACTGCTCGCTGGTCCTGGCCTCGTGCCTTCTCGGCCTTGCCGTGCTGGGCAGCATCGTGGGCCTGCGCGAAGGCACCGTGCTCTCGGCCGTCCTGGTGGGCATGTTCGCCCGCCTGACCTCGCCCTGGACACGCAAGCTGAAGCCCCTGCTCTGGTCCCCGGAACAGCGCCGGCTCCTGCGCCAAATCAAGGCCGAGATGCCGCCCCGGCAAAAGTAAGCCTCTTGCCGAAAGGCTGCCGCCCCTGTCTGCCGGCGCCGGCAGCACGGGACAGGCCTTCCAGAACCACCAGCTACCGGGGCAGCTCCAAACGCACCGTCACCGCGAACCAGGACACTTTTCCCCAGTTTTCCCGCTGTGGTGCGAACGTCCCCTGCTGCGGGACCTCTCCCATGCTCACCGTGCAGGACGGCCCCTCCTTTGGAGCGCTGTCCGCAAGGGCCGCCCTCTCCTCAGCTGCGGCACCCGGTACAGCGGCCGGGCTCCCCTCTGCGACGCTTCCGGCAGCTCCGGCCATCCCGTCATCCTGTGCCGCAGGGACAGAGCGCCCGGCAGACGGGAGCGTGCCGGCCTCGCTGCCGGTGGTGCCATCCCCGGAAAGACCGTCCCGCAGCCCCTGGACCGAAAAAAACGTGCCCGCCATTTGTCCGCCGGGCCTGCCCTCCCCTGCGCTCTGCCGCAGGACGAACCGACCTTCCCCGCCTTCCGGCAGCTGCCAGATGCCCATCTGGCGTTCCAGAGCGGCCATGCCGGTGCGCTCCCGCAAGGCCGTCTCCACGGCGGCGGCCTGCGGCCCCGGCACACGATAGCGGGCCGTGAGAGTCCGGCGTCCTGTACGCGGTTCCGTGGCAGGACGGCAAAAAAGATATTCCAGCCCTTCCGGCCTGAGTCCCGCCTCTTCCAGAAAATCGGCACAGCGGTAGCCCGGCGCCGCTTCCGCCGTCGGGCCGGACAGCCCCGGCAGGAGCAGGACCGGCCCGCCGTCGGCCGCCCGCGCGGGCACGACCAGATACAGGCCCAGCAGCAGGGCCATCATCACGCGCATGATGCGTCTCCTTCCTTCTTATTTGCCGGCGTCCCGCCTTTCGGGGACGCGGCCGTGTCTACCACGGCCAGAGTACGTTCCTTGTCTTGTGCCGCACTGTACGCAGGCCATCCGGCATGTCCCGCCTTGCAGCACAGAGCTTCCTCCGCCTGCCCGCCGCAGCGCCCCCTCCGTCCTTGCGGACAAACCGGCAGCAGGGAAGACGGGCCCTCCGCAGACGGCCGGACATCACGGGTATCGAAGCAACAGCAGCACAGCACCCCATCCGCCAGGGATGACCGGCAGAACGAAAAAAGGGGAAGGACGCAGGATGCTTCCTTCCCCCAATACAAGTCAGGCTTATGCCGCGAGCGGGCCGTTACGCACGGCCTTCCCAGGCCTGGACGGTGTTCTTCAGCAGCATGGCGATGGTCATGGGGCCCACGCCGCCGGGCACGGGCGTGATGGCCGCGGCCTTCTTGCTCACGGATTCGAAGTCCGCGTCGCCGCACAGGCCGTCGTCCGTGCGGTTGATGCCCACATCGATGATCACCGCGCCTTCGCGGACCATGTCGCCCGTGATCATGCGCGGGCGGCCGATGGCCAGGAAGAGGAAATCCGCGCTGCGGCATTCCGCCGCCAGATCGGGCGTGCGGGAGTGGCACAGGGTCACCGTGGCATCGCCGAATTCGCCGGGACGGGCCAGCAGCAGGGCCAGGGGCTTGCCCACGATGTCCGAACGGCCCAGCACCACGGCCTTCTTGCCGCGGGTGGGCAGGTTGTAGCGGCGCAGCAGCTCGATGACGCCCGCCGGCGTGCACGAGACCATGCCGGGCAGGTTGAGGGAAAGGCGCCCCACGTTCTCGGGATGGAAGCCGTCCACGTCCTTGGCCGGGTCGATGGCCAGCAGGCAGGCGGAGGCGGAAAGATGTTTGGGCAGGGGCAGCTGCAGAAGGATGCCGTCCACGTCGCCACGGCCGTTGAGCTCGGCGATGAGGGCCAGCAGAGCCTCCTGCGTGGTATCGGCAGGCAGACGGTAGGGGAAGGAAAGGATGCCCGCCTCGGCGCAGGCACGTTCCTTGTTGCGCACGTAGACCTGCGATGCGGGATCTTCTCCCACCAGGATCACGGCCAGGCCGGGAGCGCGGCGGCCGGCCGACACAGCGGCCTCCACCTGGGCCTTGAGTTCCGCGCGGATGTCGCGGGCAGTCTGCTTTCCATCAATAAGGATCATGGCGACCTCGTGGCTGACGTTGGCGCCGGGGCCGGCGCGTGGAAGGGGCGGAGTATACTCCGGGAGCGCGGCAAGCTCAAGTCCGCGATATCCCTGACCCATAGGCCCCGAAGCGTCTTGCGCTCCGAGCATGATGCGTTGTACATTCATACTTTGAACGGCCCTTCCCGTCCCCGGGAAGTCCCTGCCGTGATGCCATGTCTCCGATGCGGCGGCATGATGTGAGAACGTACCATGCTCCGAACTTTGCTGCTTTTCCTGCTTTGCCTGCTCCTGCCCGTTCCCCAGGGAGCTCTCGCCGCCTCCTCCGGGAAAACCCCGGTCCAGGCGGAAACGAGCCTGCCCCTGAACAGGACGACTTTCCATTTTTTCTCTCCCGAAGACATCGCCGCCAATTATAAAGCATCCAAGATCATCCGTGTGGGCTATTTCGACCAGCACGGCGTTTTCGAAGGTGAAGGGGAACACCTTTCCGGCTATGCCGTGGCCCTGCTCACGGCCATCTCGCGCTATACGGGATGGGAATACAAGTGGGTCAAGATCCGCTTCGACGAGCTGGCCCAGCGCCTGGACGACGGCACCATCGACCTTTCCTGCGGCATCAGCTTCACGCCCGAGCGTTCCCGGCTCTACAGCTTTTCCAAACTGCGTGCCGGATACGAGAACACCTGTCTGCATGTCTCCAGCATGAGCGACATGCATTACATGGATCTGGAAGCCTTCAACGGCATGCGCATCGGCTTTTTCACCGACTCCCTCCAGTATGACGTGATGAAGCGCTTTGCCGCCCAGAACGGTTTTTCCTTCGAGTCGTTCTTCTTCGAGGAAAGCAACGAGATGTCCCAGGCCCTGGCCGAAGGCCGCATCGACGGCTATGTGGACGGTGTGCTGCGCGGCAATGGTACCAAGGTGGTGGCTACCATCTCCACGGATCCTTTCTTCTTCGTCACCCGCAAGGACGATATGGAGGTCATGGCTCCCCTCAACGAGGCCATGCTCCAGATCCTCCTGAATCATCCCAGCTATCTGGCCCGCCTGTACGACAGTTATCTCAACATCTCCTCGGACGTGCCCGTGGTCTTCACCCGGTCCGAATGCCGGTGGCTGGCCACCAAGCCCGCCATCCGCGTGGCCTACAGCCGCGAACAGGACATGATGGACCCCGAATTCGGGGGCAATTTCCTCTATGCCTTCCTGAAGATGCTGGAACGCCAGAGCGGCATCCGTTTCGAATTCCTTCCCCAGCCTTCCTATGACGCCTGTCTCAAGGCGCTGGCCGACGGTACGGCGGACATCATGCCCGACGTCTATCCCCAGCTTTCCTTCCTGCGCAGCCAGAACATCTTTTCGGGCAGGCCCTTCTATAACGCGCCCATCACGGTGGTGGGCCGGCTCCATGACAAAAATATCCCCGGCCAGTCCTGCACGGTGGGCTTCACCCGCGAGATGCGCAGCGTGATGCTGGCCTACCAGAGTACCTACCCCGAGGACACCCCCAAGATCTTCCCCAATATCGACGCCTGCCGCAAAGCTTTTGAGAAAGGGGAAGTGGACGTTTACCTCTGGCCCTACCCTGCGGCCTCCCTCCAGGACGATCCGCCCAAGGACGGGCTCCTGCTCCCCACCCGGGCCATGTATCCCATGGCACTGGGCATCTCGCCCCATGCCTCGCCCCTCGTGACTTCCGTGCTGGACAAGGTCATCACCTCCACCACCACGGCCACCATCGACGCCCTGCTCCTTTCCGTCGCGCCGGATTCCCTGCTGGACGTCATCCGCCGTTTCCTGCGCCGGAACCTGGTGGAGACGCTCTGCGGTCTGGGCCTGCTGCTGGGCCTGATCATGCTCCTCGTCATGCGCCACAACAGGCGGCGTCTGACCGATCTCCGCGCGGCGGCGCTCACCGATCCCGTGACGCAGGGCCCCAACCGGGCCAGATTCCTTATGGATGCGGCCAAGATCCTGCAAAAGGACCCGCGGCGTTACTATCTGTCCACCATCAACATCCGCAAGCTCAAGCTCATCAACCGGGCCTGCGGCCTGCGCACCGGGGACAGCCTGATCCGCTTCTGCAACCGCGAGTTCGCCCTGCGCAGCCGTCAGGGGGAACTGGCCGCCTACAGCGGCTCGGGACGGTATCTCCTGCTTTGGAAATGCCCTGACGAGACCACCTTCACCCAGCGCATGGAAGAGCTGTGCAGCGTCGCGGACATGGCCCGCAAGCTGTACCAGCGCCCGGTGAGCTTCTCCTGCGGCGTGTACGTCATCCGCAACGACGCCGACATGGAAGAACACGAACCGTAGCCCACGTCGGGGACGGGAAAAAACATCAACGAATCCATGAGCTTCGTCTCCCGTTATCTGCTCTATGCCGAAACGGCGGAAGCCAGTATCGCTTCCGGCGGCTACCGCTCGCAGTTCCTGATCTACAACGAGCTCATCGGGGCCCGGCAGCTCAAGGCCAACGACATCGAGAACCGTATGGTCAACGCCCTGGAACACGGGGAGTTCACCGTCTTCATGCAGCCCCAGGTCTGCCTTGCGGACAGGAAACTGATCGGGGCCGAGGCCCTCATCCGCTGGCAGGGCCCGGACGGGAAGATGGTCTATCCCGACGAATTCATCCCCCTGTTCGAGCAGAACGGCTTCATCCGCGAACTGGACCTCTTTGTCCTGGATACGGTCTGCGCCTGGATACGCCGCCGCCTGGACGAAGGCAAAAAGGTGCCCCCCATCAGCATCAACCAGTCCAAGGCCCTGTTCTTCCACGACAACTATGTCGAGACCGTCCTCGGCATCGCGGCCCGCCACGATGTTCCCGCCCACCTGCTGCATGTGGAGGTCACGGAAAGCATGGCCTGGCTGGATGAAGAAGCCTTCATCCGCACCCTTGATGCCTTGCGCCGTGCGGGCATCGGCCTGAGCCTCGACGACTTCGGCAAGGGCTATTCCTCCATGGCCATGCTGCATTCCTTCGGCTTCGACACCATCAAGCTGGACCGGGCCTTCCTGGCCCCCGGGCAGGAAAAGCAGCGCTCGGTCTGGATCATCATTTCCTCGCTCGTGGACATGGCCCGCCGCCTCGGCATCGAGATCCTCTGCGAGGGCGTGGAGACCGAAGACCAGCTGCAAAAGCTCCTTGCCTCGCACTGCAAGTACGGACAGGGCTATCTCTTCTCCCCGCCCATGGATCTGGAGACCTTCGACGCCTACGTGGATGCCCACGAGCTGGAGCGGAAATAGCCATATGCTCCGGAGGCCTCTTCTCCGACGGCGAAGGGCTCCGTCTGACGCCCCTCCCCCAAAAAGTAAAGCGCCACCTTCTCTTGATGAAGGCGGCGCTTTTGTCCGACAAGCTCTCCCTGCCGCATAAAAAAGGGGGCCTTGCGGCCCCCTCGGGAATACGGATGACGGCAGGCCGTGCCTGCGTCCGCCGGATTAGTCTTCGCTCTCGTCCAGGGCGTAGTATTCCGCCAGCATGGGACCGAAGAATTCGGCGCCGTCGCCCAGTTCTTCTTCGATGCGCAGCAGCTGGTTGTACTTGGCCATGCGCTCGGAGCGGCACAGGGAGCCGGTCTTGATCTGGCCGGCGTTGACGCCCACGGCCAGGTCGGCGATGAAGCTGTCTTCGGTCTCGCCGGAACGGTGGGAGACCACCGTGGTGTAGGCGGCTTCCTTGGCCATCTCGATGGTATCCAGGGTCTCGGTCACGGTGCCGATCTGGTTCAGCTTGATGAGGATGGAGTTGGCCACGCCTTCGGCGATGCCTTCAGCCAGGATGGAGGGGTTGGTCACGAACACGTCGTCGCCCACCAGCTGGGTGCGTTCGCCCAGGCTGGCGGTCAGCATGCCCCAACCGTCCCAGTCGCTTTCGGCCATGCCGTCTTCGATGGAGATCAGGGGGTACTTGCTGGTGAACTCGGCCAGCCACTGGGCCATTTCGGCATTGTTGAAGGTCTTGTTCTCACCCTTCAGCACGTACTTGCCGTCCTGATAGAATTCGGAAGCGGCGGCGTCGATGGCCAGGGCCACTTCGCTGCCGGGGATGTAGCCGGCTTCTTCGATGGCCTTGACGATGTAGCTGAAAGCTTCGTCGTGGTTCTTCAGGTTGGGGGCAAAGCCGCCTTCGTCGCCCACGCTGGTCACGTGGCCGTCCTTTTCCAGCAGCTTTTTCAGCACGTGGAAGATCTCGGACCCCATGCGCAGGGCATCACGGAAGCTCTGGGCGCGCAGGGGCATGATCATGAATTCCTGGATGTCCAGGTTGTTGGGGGCGTGGGCGCCGCCGTTGATGATGTTCATCATGGGCGCGGGCAGCACCTTGGCGTTGACGCCGCCCAGGTACTTGTACAGGGGCAGGCCCAGGTATTCGCTGGCGGCACGGGCGCAGGCCATGGACACGCCCAGCATGGCGTTGGCGCCCAGACGGCTCTTGTTGTCGGTGCCGTCCAGGTCGATGAGGGTGTTGTCCAGCTGCACCTGCTGCAGGGCGTCCAGGCCCAGCAGGGCGTCAGCGATCTCGCTGTTGACGTTCTCCACGGCCTTGGTCACGCCCTTGCCGCCGTAACGCTTGCCGCCGTCACGCAGTTCCAGGGCCTCACGGCTGCCGGTGGAGGCGCCGGAAGGCACGGCCGCGCGGCCGCTGTGGCCGGACTCCAGAGAAACTTCCACTTCCACGGTCGGATTGCCGCGCGAATCCAGGATCTCGCGGGCATACACAGACGCAATGCTGCTGCTCATAATCGCTCCTTTGAAGGTTGATTCTTCCGCCGCGCGAAAGAGTCGTTTTCTCCGCTGCGCCCCCACGGGCGGTGGCGGGGCCATTGCTCGGCGGCAGGGAAGCCTTGCCGCAAAAATCTTTCTTCCCCACAAGGGGGCGTCCGGGCCCTGCGCGCGACGGCAGGCCCGGGCCCACTGCCGCACGGAGCGGCACGGCCGCTACGGCCCTCAATAGGGGTGACGTTCGTAATACAGGCGGCGCAGGCCCTCCAGCAAGAGCGAGGGCAGCACGGCATCGAAGACGTCGGGGCTGATGCGCGCGATGGACGGGGCAAAGCCGCCCGTGGCCAGCACCAGACAGTCACCGGGCAGGCCCTTTTTCAGGCGCTGCGTCAGGCCTTCCACCATGCAGGCGAAGCCGAAGACCAGACCGTGCTGGATACTCACCGACGTGCTGCGGCCGGGCGCGGGCTCCAGGGCGTCCACGTCCAGGTTGACGCGGGGCAGCTGGGCCGTTTCGCACGCCAGGGCCGAGATGGCCGTGCGCGGGCCGGGAAAGATCAGGCCGCCGAGGTAGGCATTGCCGCTGATGCAGTCAAAGGTGACGGCCGTGCCGAAGTCCACCACGATGAGGGATTCCGGGCCGGGATGCAGACGGCGCGCCTCATAGGCGCCCACCAGGCGGTCGGCGCCCACTTCCTGCGGGCGCTCGTAATGGTTCTGCAGGGGGATGGGCATGTCCTGCGGCACCATCCACAGGGGGCAGCCCAGATAGCGCTGGACGGCTTCACGCAACAGGGGATCGAAACCCGGCACCACCGACGAGGCCACACAGGCCGTGAAACGGGGCTCGGCACCGGCGTGGCGCAGCAGCTCCAGCAGGGTCAGGCCCAGACTGTCCGAGGTCTGGGCGGGGTCCGTGCGCAGATTGTAGGAGGTCATCACCCCCCGGGAGTCGGCCAGACCGACCTTGATGCAGGTATTGCCGATGTCGAAAAGAAGAAGCTCTGGCTGCATGTCATACTCCTTGGGGAACAGATGCCCCGCGCACAGGAATCCGCAGGCAGAAAGTATGCCAGAAAGCCCGTCCGTTCGCAAGGAAGGGCACGGCCCGTTGCCTGCCTGGCCTGCCGTACATCCTACCTTGCGTCACCACGCTTCCCTTCCCCTGTTGGCGACCATCCGTCAAGCGCGGTCCCCCTTCCCGAAGACGGTCGCCCCAAAGCACTTTCCTATACTTTTCCCGGCCCCCTGTCCTCGACCGCCTGTATCCCGCCCCTCCTCTGGCCATCTGACGGGCCATCCACCCAGAGGATTTTTTAGGATTTGTCTTTTTCTGGAAAAAATAGCCTGGAGGTGATAACGTTCCCGTATCTCTTAACGTGGCCCGAACATACTTCACAATGGAGAATACAATGGAACAACTTTTCAAAGAATGCTGTGACTTCATCGATGCGGAATATCAGCGCCTTGACCATACTCTTGGCTATCGTTTCCTGACGTGTTCCCACACTCTGCTGAACCCGGACATAAAGCTCCTTTATCTAAGAGAATGTCCGGCATACACCTTGCTATACCAGTTTTCTCCAAAGGATACAG
>ERZ827498.2416-NODE-2416-length-17985-cov-4.386447_pt1 | contig 17985 bp, 9 predicted proteins | sample MGYA00519865_ERZ827498 | MGnify/ENA primary metagenome ERZ827498 (study PRJEB31778, sample SAMEA3449328) | human gut metagenome | biome: human gut; feature: human-associated habitat; material: faeces | place: United Kingdom | collected 2010/2012 ...
AATTAGCTTGTAAACCTAATGGATTACAGGAATATGTGGATGCTATGAATGAATTTAATTGATTTTCCCAAAATTAAAAGAGCATTTTATTGGGGTTAGTCTCATCTACGTCTCACCAGTCTCAAGAATATTTTGAGACTGGTGAGACTATGTTAAAATTCCAGTATTTTATTTGAATTACAATTTCTTCTCCACCTTCTCCAATTCATCCAACAATGCTGGTTTTCTTGGATATCTCTGCATCAATTCCTCAATTAAAGATTTAGCAGTATCATTACCCTTCCATTTTATAAGCTGTGCAATATTCTTTGTTATCTTTTTATATTCTCGTCTATCCTTTGCCTGAGCACACCTCTCACTTATTTCCTTATAACATAACTCATATACCTGCTCCGGATAATCCTTTACCAAATATTTTCCATAATAAAACAAATCATACGGATTCTCCATTACATCATCAAGCAATCTCTTCTTTTCATTTTCAGAAATAAGAACACTACGATAGCAAACAGTTCGCTTGCTATTCTTTAATTCATCTAATAAGCTTTCGTAATTCTCATTCCATGCGCCGTGCTCTTTATAAATCTGTTTCAAAACATCCCAGAACTTCTCATTTCCCATTAATAGCAGTTTTTTTGCCTGTGCGATTTGCTTTTCCGTGTTGTTTGCTGTCTTGTATATGTCATATAACACGTTATTCCAATCTTTCGAATCGCTACTATGATAATGCCATGTCTCTTCTGCGTTTGCTTTCTCTAAACAAAATTTCTCTGCTTCATCATAATTCTTATCTTCCATAGCATCCTTGATAGCTATAATACGGAGTTCATTTATTGCAATATTCTGATATAGTTCCCTCTGTGTATTCTTTTTGCCATATAAATGTCTATGTAAAAGGTATCTTACAATCAAATCTTCTTTTTTCGTATATTCCGGGTAATAATCCTCCCGTGAAATTTCCAACAGGGTATCCAAAACGCCGCTCCTTTCGTCCGCCCGTCTCACCCAAATAGCAATGACGATATCTCTTTGATGTATTTCACCTCCGGTACGACTGGAAACCCGAAAATGGTGGCCCACGACTTTACGTATCCGCTGGGGCATATCGTGACCGGTAGTTTCTGGCACAACTTGCATAAGGACAGCCTTCACCTGACGATCGCGGATACGGGCTGGGGCAAGGCAGTTTGGGGTAAGCTATATGGGCAATGGATCGCCGGAGCGACCGTATTTGTTTACGACCACGAGAAATTCACGCCTGCTGATATGTTGCAGATGATACAGGATTACCGGATCACCTCGCTTTGCGCTCCTCCTACGATCTTCCGTTTCTTAATTCGTGAGGATATGACTAAATACGATTTATCATCTTTACAATATTGTACGATCGCCGGCGAGGCCTTGAACCCCGCCGTGTTCGACACGTTCTATAAGTTGACCGGCATTAAATTGATGGAAGGCTTCGGCCAGACAGAGACTACGCTGACAGTCGCCACTTTCCCGTGGATGGAGCCGAAACCGGGCTCTATGGGTGTTCCCAACCCGCAGTACGATGTCGATTTATTGCGTCCGGACGGAAGCCGTGCGGAGGATGGCGAGCAAGGACAGATCGTGATCCACACAACAAATGGCAAGCCTATCGGGTTATTCAAGGAATATTACCGGGACGCAGAACGTACCCGGGAAGCTTGGCACGATGGCCTGTATTACACGGGAGACGTGGCTTGGCGTGACGAGGATGGTTACTTATGGTTCGTTGGCCGCGCGGACGACGTGATCAAGAGTTCAGGCTATCGTATCGGGCCGTTCGAGGTGGAAAGTGCCTTGATGACTCACCCTGCGGTAGTGGAATGTGCTATCACCGGTGTCCCCGACGAGATCCGCGGACAGGTAGTAAAGGCCACGATCGTATTGGCGAAGGATTATAAGGATAAAGCGGGTGATGCCTTGGTCAAAGAATTGCAAAATCACGTGAAACGTGTCACCGCTCCTTACAAATATCCCCGTGTTGTCGAATTCGTGGACGAACTGCCGAAAACAATCAGCGGAAAGATCCGACGGGTAGAGATCCGGGATAAAGATAATAAATAATAAATCATAACTTTCTTGAAAAGGATCGCTGTAAAAATAGGAAGCAATGTCCTGACCCGCAAGGATGGGACGCTAGATATCACCCGCATGTCCGCGTTGGTTGACCAAGTAGCGGACTTGCACCGGCAAGGTATGGAGATCGTCTTGATCTCCTCCGGTGCCGTGGCTTCTGGACGAAGCGAGATAAAGGCCGGCAAAAAGCTGGATCCCGTATCAGCCCGGCAACTGTATTCGGCGGTAGGACAGGCCAAGTTGATCAACCGGTATTACGAGTTATTCCGGGAGCATGGCATGACTTGCGGGCAAGTGCTTACTACAAAAGAGAATTTCGGGAGTCGTACGCATTACCTGAACCAGAAGCATTGCATGGAGGTAATGCTTGAAAACAAGGTGATCCCCATCGTAAATGAGAATGATACGATATCCGTAACCGAGTTGATGTTCACGGATAATGATGAGTTATCCGGCTTGATCGCTACGATGATGGGAATGGATGCCTTGGTGATTCTCAGTAATATAGACGGGATTTACAATGGAAATCCGTCGGACCCGGATAGTTCCGTGATCCGGGAAATCGAATGTGGGAAAACAGATTTGTCGGAATATGTACAGACTAGCAAATCATCCTTTGGACGGGGAGGTATGTTGACGAAATGTCATATCGCCCAAAAAGTGGCGGACGAAGGTATTGCGGTTATCATCGCCAACGGCAAAAAGGATAATATCCTTCCGATGTTATTGGCGGTGGATAGCGACACGGTCTGCACCCGTTTCATTCCGGCCTCGAAACCCGTCAGCAGCGTAAAGAAATGGATCGCCCACTCCGAGGGTTTCGCCAAAGGGGAAATACATATCAATAAAGGAGCCGAGGAGGCATTGACCGCCCCGAAAGCGACTAGCGTATTATTGGTTGGAGTAACCCGCATCGAGGGTGATTTCGAAAAAGATGATATCGTAAAGATAATGAATGAGGAAGGCGTGCAAATCGGCGTAGGCTGTACCGCCTATGACAGCGAGGAAGCACGTAAGCAAATAGGGCAACGGGATTTAAAACCGCTTATACATTATGATTATCTATATCTGGATTAAAAAGTATGAATGTAAAAGATATGCTGCGACAGGCATCGGATGCGGCTAAACAATTGATAACGCTATCGGATCAAACGATTATCGGGATCTTAAAGGAGACAGCGCAGGTTCTACGGACTCATACGGAGGAGGTACTCGCCGCGAATCGCCAAGATCTGGAACGTATGGACCCAGCGAACCCGAAATACGACCGGCTGAAATTAACAGAGGAAAGGCTACAAGGTATCGCCGCCGATATGGAGAATGTATCGACATTACCTTCTCCATTAAATAAGGTCTTGAGTGAGACTATCCGCCCGAACGGAATGGTTATCCGAAAAGTAACCGTGCCTTTCGGGGTGATCGGCGTGATCTATGAGGCTCGTCCGAATGTTACCTTCGATGTTTTTTCCTTATGTTTCCGAAGCGGTAATGTTTGCGTACTAAAGGGTGGATCGGATGCGGACTTCTCTAACCGAGCCTTGGTACGCATCATCCATTCTGTATTGGAGCGTCAGGGTATAAATCCGGCTGTATGCACTTTACTACCTCCGGATCGAGAGGCTACGGCGGAATTACTGGGAGCGGTCGGCTTGGTTGACTTAATCATTCCTCGTGGAAGCAGTTCCTTGATTCACTTTGTCCGGGAACATGCGAAAGTTCCGGTGATCGAGACTGGCGCTGGTATCTGTCATACCTATTTTGATCGCTCCGGAGATAAAGGCAAGGGACGTGAGATCGTAAATAACGCAAAGACACGGAGGGTCAGCGTATGTAATGCCTTGGATTGCTTAATCATCCACCGAGAACGTCTATCTGATCTTCCGTATATCTGTGAAAAGCTTCCGGACAGCAACGTAATCATTTATGCGGACGAACCGGCTTATGCCGCTCTATCCGAACATTATCCGGAGACGCTTTTACAACAGGCTAACGAAAACAGTTTCGGTACCGAGTTCCTCGATTACAAAATGAGTATCCGTACCGTATCCTCTTTAGACGAGGTTCTATCACATATCGCCCGCTACAGTTCAAAACATAGCGAAAGCATAATCAGCGAAGATCCGGAAACTATCCGGCGCTTCCAGCAATTGGTAGATGCCGCTTGCGTATACGCAAATGTATCTACCGCCTTTACTGATGGGGCCCAATTCGGATTCGGGGCGGAGATCGGAATCAGTACCCAAAAGCTACATGCCCGGGGACCGATGGCGCTTCCTGAATTAACGACTTATAAATACATCATAGAAGGAGACGGGCAGACGAGAATATAGGAACTCGCCTGTCTCTTTCTTCTTGAACAACACTTAAATCTAAACGAATAATGTCAACAGTAATAGATTCAAATATTTTCAACACTTTAGTTTCAAATACATTCTATTCCTGTCCTTTAGGAGGGGCTATCTATGATACGGAAGGAAATCTGATAGACTTGAATAAGGCGATGTTCGCTCATTTTTCCTTGGCGGATAAGCATGACTTTATTATAGAACATCTATTTAATAACATCGTACTAACCGATTCCTTGAAGTCATCTTTAAGAAAAGGTGACGCAATTATATGCGAAGAGCCCGTCACGTTTAAAGTAGAACCCATCTATACCGATGAACAGGGGCTTAGCGGGTATACGCTTTGGCTTACGCAGCAGGGAGAAAAAGAAACTGACAGGGAAAATAAACTATTGATGGGACAATTGAACGAGAGCCGGATATTGATGCGGCAAGCGTTGGAAGACGGTAAATTAGCCGCTTACTCATTCAGCTTCGACCGTTTCTCCACTTGCGACAAAAAGCATTGTAACCGCTGTTTTCAATTCTACGGCACGACCAATACTCTATTAGATAAAAACAGGTTTATATGCAGGGCTTTATCATCCGTACGTAAGCCCGAGGATAGTTTGGATTTCTTCTATCTGTTCAATAAAATCCGGGACGAGAAATTATCGTCTCACAACGTCACCTTCCACCTGAGGAATCAAGACGGGACTTATAAGATGTATGAAATATCGGGTAAAAGCATGGATATTGATGAAAGCGGCACCCCACATGTCATTATAGGTAGCATTATCGAAAAGGAAAACGACGAGCTAGCTATCGCGGATCATCAGAAATCCAAGGATCTTTCCCTATTGAAATCTACGTTTCTGGCAAATATGACGCACGAGATCCGGACTCCGCTAAATGCCATCGTCGGCTTCTCCGATATGTTAGGACTGGAAGATGATCCGGAAATGCGTGAACAGTATATTTCCATGATTAAAGAAAATAACACGGCTTTGCTCGAATTAATCAATGACACACTCGAGATGTCCAGAATCGAGTCCAATACGATCAATTGGTCATATGAGGATGTAAATCCGCTCGCTATCATGCACGATGTATACGAATACGCCTCTCCCCGCATATCCGAAAACGTACGGTTAATCTTGGATGATTCTCCAAACGTATCTCTTCACACGGATAAACATAAGCTTATGCTTATCTTGAAAAAACTACTTTCTAACGCCCTCCGATATACGGAGAAAGGAGAAATTCATTTCGGATACCAATCGTTGTATCCGGTCAGCGTGCAATTTTACGTGTCCGATACAGGCAACGGCATCCCGAAGGACAAACTAGGGCACATCTTCGAGCGATTCCTGCAATTGAACGAATTTGAACCGGGTACCGGATTGGGACTTTCAATCTGTAAAGGTCTGGTTACCGCCATGGGAGGTACCATTTGGGTGAACTCGGAGGAAGGGAAAGGTTCTACCTTCAGTTTCAAACTACCCATAACACCTCCGGATACGATCTCTTAAACAATTCCTTGGTCTTTCTAAAGGATAATTGACAAGTAGTCATTATCTTTGCCTTTAACAAAATATTATTGTAACAGATATGAGACATTTCACTTGCGTACAGGATTTAGGTGACTTGAAACAAGCGCTTAATGAAGCTTTCGAGATCAAGAAAGATCGTTTCCAGTTTAGTGAACTGGGAAAAAACAAGACGTTGTTGATGATATTTTTCAACTCAAGCCTACGTACCCGCTTAAGCACCCAAAAGGCTGCCATGAACTTAGGTATGAACACGATCGTTTTGGACGTTAACCAAGGTGCATGGAAGCTGGAAACAGAGCGAGGTGTTATCATGGATGGTGATAAACCGGAGCATTTGCTGGAAGCTGTTCCTGTAATGGGCTGTTACTGCGATGTGATCGGGGTCCGTTCTTTCGCACGCTTTGAGAATAAAGAAGATGATTATAACGAAAAGATATTGAGTCAGTTCATCGAGCATTCCGGCCGGCCGGTATTTAGCATGGAAGCGGCGACACGCCATCCGTTGCAAAGTTTCGCCGACTTGATCACGATAGAGGAATATAAGAAAACAGCTCGTCCGAAGGTAGTCATGACTTGGGCTCCTCATCCGAAATCATTGCCGCAAGCCGTTCCAAACAGCTTTGCCGAATGGATGAACGCTACAGATTATGAGTTTGTTATCACTCATCCGGAAGGTTATGAGCTTGATCCTAGATTCGTAGGCAACGCTAAAGTGGAATACGATCAGAAGAAGGCTTTTGAAGGAGCGGATTTCATTTACGCAAAGAACTGGTCCGCTTATAAAGATCCGAATTACGGACAAGTAATCAGCACTGATCGTAGCTGGACCGTAGACGCAGAGAAAATGGCGCTTACGAATAACGCTTATTTCATGCATTGCTTGCCGGTTCGCCGCAATATGATCGTTTCCGATGATGTGATAGAGAGCCCGCAAAGTATCGTAATCCCCGAGGCGGCAAACCGTGAGATCTCCGCACAAACCGTATTGAAAAAAATATTGATGGGATTATCTAATCTTTAGGATAGAGAGATAGTGTATTCTTTACGATGGGCATTCTTAGGTGTTTATAACAGGCATTCTTAACACCTTAGAATGCCCATTGTAAGCATCTAAGAATAGGCATCAAGGTTTTTCAATGTAAACGAGCCATCCCAACAATAAAAGAGTACTCCCCTACTCTTGTAGAAAAGTACTCTTTCTATGGCTGAAAACAAATCTATTAAGCCTCTCCTGTCGGACCTGCGAAGTCCTCAAAATTAGCTGTTTTGTTATTATTATTTCCTGCTTGAAGTTGCTCCCCAAATTTCTTGATATTGTCTTGCAAAGCGAATAACAAACGTTGAGCGTTATCCGGAGTTAAGATTACGCGGCTTTTTACTTGTGCCTTAGGAGCTCCCGGAACCACCCGGATGAAATCTAGGATAAATTCAGAGCTTGAATGAGATATAATAGCCAAATTGGCGTAAGTTCCTTGTGCCATCTCTTCAGATAACTCGATCTGAATCTCGTTATTGGCAGGGTTGTTGTTTTCCATACTTTCTTCTTTTAAATTTATGGTGATTAAAAATTGCGAAGACAAATATACATATTTATTCCGGGTTACAAAGGGGTTGAAGACTATAAATGCAAAAACGACTACCTTCTCAGGCAGTCGTTTTCTAGTTGTGTTTTTAATTCTCAATTCTTTAGACCAATGTAAAAATACCTTTTGTGTTTGATATAATTGGTTTTGGCGTTTTAGTTAAGGTTTGTTTTGTCTAAGTGCTAATCTCTTTCACTTGAACTTTACAAAAGTAAGGGCTTTAGCAAAGACCACCAAATACTATATGTGCAATAAATAATACTATATCATCAACACTTGACACAAATCAATGTAAACATGCTTTAAATCATGTTTTAAATTATAAACCTCGAACGGGAATATTTCTCCCTGTACTCTGTAGGGGTACTCCCCCTACGCCGTTTGAATACCCGGTTGAAATTCGATAGATTATTAAAACTGCACCTGTAACATATTTCAGAAATACTGTCACTTGTATCGGTCAAACGGCATACCGCCTCGGCTACCCGGATCTCATTCAAGTTATCGATAAATGTCTTTCCCGTCCACTTCTTCAAGAAACGCATCAATGAGGCATCGCTCATATTTGTTAACTTAGCCACTTCCGACAAGGTGATACGTTTTTGATAATTTTCGTGTAAATATAACATGATACTATCTAAACGATCGGTATCGTTATTATTATAGTTCTTTACCGTGTTCACGGCATTCAACCGACGGGCTGCTTTATCCAAAGATAGAATCTTAAGAATCTCGACCAAACGCAACAGGTTCTTGAAAGAATCCGGCTTGTTATCGTTCGACAACATTCTTAATTTATCTTGAATGCCAAGTATCATTTCCCGGCTGAAAACAAGACCACTGGAAGCGTTATCAAACATATCCTTCATGGTCTTGAAATGCCGTCTATTGATCAAGCTATCAAATAACGATTTATGAAATTGTATCGTTATCTCAAAGATCCCATTACACGGACACTTATGGTTCGAGTAAGCATGCTTCGTTCCTCCCGCGATCAACACCAAATCCAGATCATCGATTTCCTCGACCGAATCGCCAACTATCCGAATAGCGCCAGCGGCATTCTCCAGATAGTTCAACTCAAACTCCATGTGTACATGTAACGGAAAATTAAACCCCGATTTCGGGCGTTGCATGACCAAGAAGCAATCTTCTGATGAAAGCGGGGTAGTTTCCTTCAATACGTCTACTTTCCCCATACACACAAAGCTTTTTTATTCGAGTATCAACGTACTGATTACCGGGCAATGGTCGGATGGGAACAGGTTATTCAACGTTTCAGTCAATACACCATGACGCAATACCTTGATATTCCCTTTCACGAAGATATAATCAATCCATTCACGCTTGTCGTAAGGGATCTTTCCAAAATCATGGAATGTCCATTCCGGGCCGTAAATAAACCCTGCGATCGTGCGGGAATGAGTCAAATGACGAGGATCACTCGGATTAGTCAATACTTGTATCGGCTCATCAGAAGGCACGGCATTGAAATCGCCAGTCACGATTATAGGCAAATTCTCGGATAATTTCTTCGCTTGCTCCAGCACCAATGAAGCTCCTTCATGACGAGCCACTTTCCCCATATGATCCAAGTGCGTATTCAAGAAGAAGAATTTCTTTCCCGTATTCTTATCTTTCAAGATCGCCCAAGTAGCTACGCGCTCGCATGCGGCGTCCCAACCTTTCTTACCAATGGCATTTATATCTTCGGCTAACCAGAAATTACCGCTTTTCTCAACGGAGAAACGATCCTTACGATAGAAAATCGGAGCGTACTCCCCTTTCGTCTTGCCATCCTCACGACCAACACCCACATAAGCGTATTCCGGTAAACGATTAAGCAAATCATTCAGCTGATTATTCAAGACCTCTTGCGCACCGAACACATCCGCCTCATAGAATTTCACTAAATCAGCAGCGAAATCTCTTCTGAATTTCCATTGATTATCCTTATCACCCGAATTATCGTAACGGATGTTATAAGACATTACATTCATTTTCTCATCGTTGTTTTTAGCGAATAAGCAACCAGTGGCAAATAAAGCCACCATTAAACAAAGTAAAATTCTCTTCATGATATTGATTATTATATGTTTCTTATATGTCTCAGTATTTATCTATGGTCTTTGTTACCTCGCAAAAATAAAGTTTATCCATTTATTAAGCAAATAAGGAAGAACAAAAAAGGCCGACAGATTGCTCTGCCGGCCTTTCTTTATAGTTTATTAAACGTTCCTATTCTTCATCATCTTTGTCCATGGCATTGAAATCAACCACGTTCTTGCGATTAGCGAAGATACGATCGAACTCATCCTTTGCGCCTACGATCAGCTTATCAAACTCACGCTGACCGGTACCGGCAGGAATCAAGTGACCACAGATAACGTTCTCTTTCAAACCTTCCAAACGATCTACCTTCCCGTTGATAGCAGCCTCGTTCAATACTTTCGTCGTCTCTTGGAAAGATGCGGCGGACATAAAGCTGTTCGTCTGCAAAGCGGCACGTGTGATACCTTGAAGGATCTGGTTGGCTGTAGCCGGAATAGCGTCACGTACCTCGACCAACTTAAGATCACGGCGTTTCAACATACTATTCTCATCTCTCAACTTACGTGCAGTCACGATCTGTCCGGCCTGCAATGTCTGAGAATCTCCCGGATCGGTAACAACTTTCTTGCCCCAGATACGATCGTTCTCGTCCATTACCTCCAACTTATCAACAATCTGCTGCTCCAAGAAGCGAGTATCTCCCGGATCAACCACCTCTACCTTACGCATCATCTGACGAACGATAACCTCGAAGTGCTTATCGTTGATCTTCACACCCTGTAGACGGTATACATCCTGAACCTCATTCACGATATATTCCTGTACAGCCGTCGGACCTTTGATCGCCAAGATATCCGAAGGAGTGGTAGCACCGTCTGATAGCGGCATACCCGCACGGATATAGTCGTTCTCCTGAACCAATAATTGTTTAGACAGAGGAACCATATATTTCTTAACCTCACCCAACTTAGACGTTACGGTGATCTCGCGGTTACCACGTTTGATCTTACCGAATCCTACCTCTCCGTCGATCTCAGATACGACAGCAGGGTTAGACGGGTTACGAGCCTCGAACAACTCGGTTACACGAGGAAGACCACCGGTGATATCACCGGCCTTACCTACGGCACGAGGGATCTTAACCAAAACCTCACCAGCTTTCACTACATCACCATTGTCTTTCACGACGTGAGCGCCCAACGGCAAAGAGTAGTTCTTCAAGTAATTACCATTCTCATCCACGATATGAGCGGCCGGAGCCTTCGTCTTATCCTTAGACTCGATGATGATCTTCTCCTTCAAACCGGTAGTCTCATCACTCTCAACCTTGTAAGTCACGTTCTCTACCAAACTCTCGAACTCGATCTTACCGGAAACCTCTGACACGATTACGGCATTGAACGGGTCCCACTCGATGATCACGTCACCCTTCTTAATTGAGTCACCGTTGTTGAAGAACAACTTAGAACCATAAGGTATATTATGAGTCAACAACACAATCTTCGTGTTCGGATCAACAATGCGCATTTCAGCCAAACGGCTTACTACTACCAAATGTTTCTTTCCGCTCACCTCGTCTACCGCCTCAACAGCACGAAGCTCGTCGATCTCTAAAATACCATCATATTTAGATGTAATACTATTCTCTGTAGCGATGTTGGATGCGATACCACCGACGTGGAATGTACGCAACGTCAACTGTGTACCCGGCTCACCGATAGACTGTGCGGCGATTACACCGACAACCTCACCCTTCTGAACCATGCGGTTCGTAGCCAAGTTACGTCCATAGCACTTAGCGCAGACACCCTTCTTAGACTCACAAGTCAATACGGAACGAATCTCGACGCTCTCGATCGGAGAGTCTTGGATTGCCTTAGCGGCATCCTCACGGATTTCCTCACCGGAACGAACGATAACCTCGCCCGTAATCGGATGGATCACATCGTGAACAGATACACGACCTAAGATTCTCTCATACAAGGAAGCGATCACCTCCTCGTTATTCTTCAATTCCGTACAAACCAAGCCACGCAATGTACCACAGTCTTCCTCGTTTACGATCACGTCGTGAGAGACGTCAACCAAACGACGAGTCAAGTAACCGGCGTCGGCAGTCTTCAAAGCGGTATCGGCCAAACCTTTACGAGCACCGTGAGTAGAGATAAAGTACTCCAACACGGACAAACCTTCCTTAAAGTTAGAAAGGATCGGGTTCTCGATAATCTGACCACCTTCTGCACCACTCTTCTGCGGTTTCGCCATCAAACCACGCATACCGGACAACTGACGAATCTGCTCCTTCGAACCACGGGCACCGGAATCCATCATCATATAGATTGAGTTGAATCCATCGTTATCCGCCGTCAATTGCTTAATCAAGATATTAGACAAGTTACTATTAACGTGTGTCCAAGTATCGATAATCTGGTTATAACGCTCGTTGTTGGTAATGAAACCCATATTATAGTTAGCCATGATCTGCTCAACCTCATCGTATCCCTTCTGAACCAACTCATCCTTTTCAGGCGGGATCAGAACGTCCGCTAAGTTGAAGGACAAACCACCCTTGAATGCCATATAGTAACCCAAGTTCTTGATATCGTCCAAGAACTGAGCGGTACGAGCCACACCACAAGCCTTGATTACCCGACCGATGATGTCGCGAAGAGACTTCTTGCCCAACACCTCGTTTACATAACCAATCTCTTTCGGAACGAACTCGTTTACCATCAAACGTCCAACGGAAGTCTCAACCATCGTCTTCACCAAGTTGCCGTTCTCATCCAAATCCTCCACGTAAACATGGATCGGAGCATGGATATCCAACTTCTTCTCATTGTAAGCGATCGTAGCCTCTTCCGGACCATAGAAAGTCAAACCTTCGCCTTGTGTACCCTTGCGCAACTTGGTAATATAATACAAACCAAGCACCATATCCTGAGAAGGTACGGTAATAGGAGCACCATTCGCTGGGTTCAAGATATTGTGTGAAGCCAACATCAACATTTGAGCTTCCAAAACAGCCTCATTACCTAACGGCAAGTGAACAGCCATCTGGTCACCGTCGAAGTCGGCGTTGAATGCCGTACATGCCAACGGGTGCAACTGAATTGCCTTGCCTTCAATCATCTTCGGCTGGAACGCCTGGATACCCAGACGGTGCAATGTCGGAGCACGGTTCAACAATACCGGATGTCCTTTCATTACATGTTCCAGAATGTCCCAGATAACAGGTTCCTTACGGTCTACAATCTTCTTGGCACTCTTCACCGTCTTCACAATACCACGCTCGATGAGCTTACGGATAATGAACGGCTTGTAGAGCTCGGCCGCCATGAGTTTAGGAATACCGCACTCACCCATTTTCAGTTCCGGACCTACAACGATTACGGAACGTGCAGAGTAGTCGACACGCTTACCCAACAAGTTCTGACGGAAACGTCCCTGCTTACCTTTCAAACTGTCGGAAAGTGACTTCAAAGGACGGTTGGCATCAGTCTTCACTGCGCTTGACTTACGAGAGTTATCGAACAATGAATCGACAGCTTCCTGCAACATACGTTTCTCATTACGTAAAATCACCTCAGGAGCCTTGATTTCAATCAATCTCTTCAAGCGGTTGTTACGGATGATAACGCGACGGTAAAGGTCGTTCAAGTCGGAAGTAGCGAAACGCCCGCCATCCAACGGAACCAACGGACGAAGTTCGGGCGGGATAACCGGTACAATACGTACAATCATCCATTCGGGCTTGTTGCGTCCGCGTGATGCACGGAAAGACTCAACTACCTGCAAACGCTTCAAAGCTTCGCTCTTACGCTGTTGTGAAGCATCACTGCCTGCACGGTTACGCAGTTCGTAAGACAATGAATCAAGATCAATGCGCGACAGCAAGTCATAAATGGCTTCTGCACCCATCTTGGCAACAAACTTATTGGGGTCTGAATCTTCAAGGTACTGATTATCGCTTGGTAACTTTTCCAACAGGTCCAGATATTCTCCTTCTTCAAGCAAATCATACTGTGCCACTTCGCCTTCCAATATACCCGGCTGGATTACTACATAACGCTCGTAGTAAATAATAGCATCGAGTTTCTTGGTCGGTAAACCCAGCAAGTAACCGATTTTATTAGGAAGCGAACGGAAATACCAAATGTGAGCCACCGGCACAACCAGCTGGATGTGTCCCATACGCTCACGACGTACTTTCTTTTCTGTCACTTCCACACCGCAACGGTCGCACACAATGCCTTTGTAACGGATACGTTTGTACTTACCGCAATGGCACTCATAATCCTTAATAGGACCGAAGATACGCTCGCAGAACAAACCGTCGCGTTCCGGCTTATACGTCCGATAGTTAATGGTTTCAGGCTTTAAAACTTCACCACTCGAATTCTCAAGGATTTCTTCGGGAGAAGCCAAACCGATAGAGATTTTCGAGAAATTACTCTTTATCTTGTTATCTTTTCTAAAAGCCATACTTTTATATATAATTGATAATTGAGAATTAAAAATTGAAAAACAATGTTGATAAGTCGGGAATTGAGAATCGAGAGACATTAGCTCTCAACCCTCAATTTCCAAATTTCAATTTATTCTAAGTTGATGCTCAAGCCCAAACCTCTCAACTCGTGCAACAATACATTCAGTGATTCAGGAATACCCGGAGCTGGCATCGGCTCACCCTTAACGATTGCTTCATAAGCCTTGGAGCGTCCGACAACATCATCAGACTTGATAGTCAGGATTTCCTGCAGGATATGCGCAGCACCGAATGCTTCGAGCGCCCAAACCTCCATTTCTCCGAAACGCTGACCACCGAACTGTGCCTTACCGCCCAACGGCTGTTGCGTAATAAGCGAATAAGGACCGATAGAACGTGCGTGCATCTTATCTTCAACCATGTGACCCAGTTTCAACATGTATGTCACACCCACTGTAGCCTGCTGCTCGAAAGCCTCACCTGTACCACCATCATACAAAGTGGTTTTACCATAACGGGGCAGACCGGCCTTGTCGGTCCATTCGTTCAGGTCATCCAGCGTAGCACCATCAAAGATAGGCGTAGCAAACTTAACTCCCAAGTTCTTTCCGGCACGTCCCAAAACAGCCTCGAATATCTGACCGATGTTCATACGTGAAGGCACACCCAGCGGATTCAATACAATATCTACCGGAGTACCGTCTGCCAAGAACGGCATGTCTTCCTGACGTACCACGCGTGAAACGATACCCTTGTTACCGTGACGACCGGCCATCTTATCACCAACACCGATTTTACGCTTCTTGGCAATATAAACCTTAGCCATCTGGATGATACCTGCAGGCAACTCGTCACCGATAGTAATAGCAAATTTCTTACGCTTCAACTCTGCATCGAGTTCCTTATATTTCTTGATAAAGTTCGTTACCAGTGCACGGATCAATTCATTGGTATGCTCGTCTTTTGTCCAATTGCTCAACTGAATAGCAGTAAAGTCTATATCACTGAAATCAGAAGCATAGAATTTAGCGCCTTTACTGATTACTTCAGCTCCCATATAGTCTTTCACACCTTCTGAAGTATGATTTTCTGTGAGCTTCAAAAGCTTATTTACCAATATTTTCTTCAAATCAGCCACCTTGCTATCGAACTCATCATCAATCTTCGGCAGCAATGCCTTGTCGGCCAATTTAGAACTACGAGTCTTGATAACGCGGGAGAACAGACGTTTACCGATAATCACACCTTTCAAAGAAGGAGATGCCTTCAAAGACGCATCTTTCACATCACCAGCCTTATCACCGAATATGGCACGAAGCAACTTTTCTTCCGGAGAAGGGTCAGACTCCCCTTTCGGAGTAATCTTACCAATCAAAATATCACCCGGCTCGATACGGGCACCTACACGCACAATACCATTCTCGTCAAGGTCTTTGGTAGCCTCTTCACTTACATTAGGAATATCGGAAGTCAACTCTTCCATACCGCGCTTCGTTTCACGAACTTCCAAAGAGTATTCCTCTACGTGTACGGAAGTCAAAAGGTCTTCGCGAACCACACGTTCGTTCAATACGATAGCGTCCTCATAGTTGTATCCCTTCCAAGGCATATAGGCAACCAACAGGTTCTTACCCAAAGCAAGTTCGCCCTGTTCGGTTGAGTAACCCTCGGTAAGGATTTGTCCCTTCGTCACACGCTGACCTTTCTCGCAAATAGGACGAAGGTCAATCGTCATGTTCTGGTTGGTACGACGCCATTTGGGAATAGTATATTCTTTCAGTGCAGATTCGAAGCTTACAAACTCTTCCTCTTCCGTACGATCGTACAGAATGCGGATAGTCGTAGCATCTACAAAGTCAACCACACCTTCGCCCTCAGCAGTAATCTGCGTACGAGAGTCACGTGCAAGCTGACGTTCGATACCTGTACCTACAATCGGAGCTTCACTCTTCAACAAAGGAACTGCCTGGCGCATCATGTTCGATCCCATCAACGCACGGTTAGCATCGTCATGTTCCAAGAACGGAATCAGAGATGCTGCAATAGAGGCAATCTGCTGTGGCGATACGTCCATCAGCTCTACCTCATCAGGAGCTACAACCGGATAATCGGCATCCTGACGGGATTTTACTTTGTCGCGGACGAAAGTTCCGTCTTCATTCAAAGGTGCATTACCCTGAGCGATAATCTTCTCTTCTTCTTCTTCGGCTGTAAGGTAAACCAAACCTTCATCCGAAAGGTCTACCTTTCCGTTAGCCACCTTACGGTACGGTGTCTCAATAAAACCAAGCTGATTGATTTTAGCAAACACACAAAGTGAAGATATCAAACCAATGTTCGGACCTTCAGGCGTTTCAATCGGACAAAGACGACCGTAGTGGGTATAGTGTACGTCACGCACCTCAAAACCGGCACGTTCACGTGACAAACCACCGGGACCCAAAGCTGACATACGGCGCTTGTGAGTGATTTCGGCAAGCGGATTGGTCTGGTCCATGAATTGTGACAAGGCATTTGTTCCGAAGAAAGAATTGATAACGGAAGAAATAGTCTTGGCGTTAATCAAATCGATCGGGGTAAAGACTTCATTGTCACGAACGTTCATGCGCTCGCGGATAGTACGGGACATACGTGCCAAACCGATAGCAAACTGGTTTGACAACTGTTCGCCTACCGTACGTACACGACGGTTGCTCAAGTGGTCAATATCATCCACATCTGCTTTTGAGTTTATCAACTCAATCAGATACTTGATAATCTCAATGATATCTTCCTTGGTGAGTACACGGACATCCATGTCAGTCGTCAAATTCAACTTTCTGTTGATACGGTAACGACCTACATCACCCAAGTCGTATCTCTTTTCTGAGAAGAACAGGTTATTAATAACCTCACGCGCGCTGGCATCATCGGCAGGATCTGCATTACGCAACTGACGATAGATATAAAGCACTGCTTCTTTTTCCGAATTACTGGGGTCCTTCTGCAGAGTGTTATATATGATAGAGTAGTCAGACTGGTTCGGTTCTTCCTTATGTACAAGGATATTCTGAACGCCTGACTCTAATATAATGTCAATATGTTCCGGATCGATTATAGTTTCACGGTCGATAACCACTTCGTTACGCTCAATAGAAACAACTTCACCGGTATCTTCGTCTACAAAATCCTCAATCCATGTTTTCAATACACGTGCTGCCAACTTACGACCTACAATCTTCTTGAGGTTCGTCTTATTCACTTTCACGTCTTCCGCCAGATTGAAGATTTCAAGAATGTCCTTATCATTCTCAAAACCGATAGCTCTCAGCAAGGTGGTTACCGGTAACTTCTTCTTACGGTCGATATAGGCATACATGACATTGTTGATGTCAGTAGCAAACTCAATCCAAGATCCTTTGAACGGGATGATACGGGCTGAGTACAACTTAGTACCGTTGGCATGCACGCTTTGACCGAAGAATACGCCCGGTGAACGATGAAGCTGCGACACAACAACACGTTCCGCACCATTGATAACGAATGTAGCCTTATCCGTCATATAAGGAATCGGACCCAGGAATACATCCTGAATAACCGTATCAAAATCTTCGTGGTCGGGGTCGGTACAATATAATTTCAATTTTGCCTTCAAAGGCACGCTATATGTAAGCCCTCGCTCTATACATTCATCAATGGTATAGCGCGGCGGATCAATATAGTAGTCCAAAAACTCAAGAACAAAATTATTTCTTGTATCGGCAATGGGGAAGTTTTCAGCAAATACTTTATACAGTCCCTCGTTCTTACGCTTTTCGGGTGGGGTATCCAGTTGTAAAAAGTCTTTGAATGACTTCAATTGTACTTCCAGGAAATCCGGGTATTCAAGCGGATTCTTAGTC